>Ga0164318_10002055_pt1 | contig 18453 bp, 11 predicted proteins | sample GuaBasSedimGuay9_FD_113734 | JGI IMG/M metagenome (GOLD analysis project Ga0164318, IMG submission 113734) | Subseafloor sediment microbial communities from Guaymas Basin, Gulf of California, Mexico - Guay9, Core 4571-4, 0-3 cm | ecosystem: Environmental > Aquatic > Marine > Hydrothermal vents... | reverse complement strand
CAGCTTGGTCCCAACGATGTGGCAGCGAGGATAAATTTCGCCACTGTAGATCGAAGGGGAATAGTGACCGACAGGCGGGCGGGTAGAATCCCTACCGAGCGGAACCAACAGCTTTGTGACAAACTGAGGAAGATAGAGATACCGGGAGTGAAGCTTTTTGTTGAGACTGTAAAGGAGCATCGAGCAGTGGTGATATTCCGGGCGGAGGGTCTCACTGATCAGCTCAGTGACTCTGACCCCCAAAAAGTGGGAGTGCCTCCGCTTGATGTTAAGCCACTTTCGGATGAAGCAGCCAGAAGTGCCGAGATAGCCAACAATTTCATCTCCCAGAGCCGGGAATTCCTTAAGGACGAGAAGCCTGCAAACATGGTTCTATTACGGGGCTTCGCTAAGTGTCCGGAGGTGCCTTCGATGGGTGAAATCTATGGTCTCAACCCGGCTGCTATTGCTACCTATCCAATGTATAAGGGAATAGCCCGATTGGTGGGAATGGATCTGCTAGCCAGCGGTAATAGAATTGCCGATGAATTTGACACCTTAGCCGATAACTTCACTAAGTATGATTTCTTCTACCTTCACATCAAGAGAACAGACAGCGCTGGTGAGGATGGGAATTTTGCCGAAAAGGTGAGGCTTATTGAGGAAGTGGACACCTATATGCCCCAGTTGACCGAACTGAACCCAGATGTAGTGGTGATAACTGGTGATCACTCCACCCCTTGTGCCCTCAAGGCGCACAGTTGGCATCCGGTGCCCGTGCTGCTTTTCTCGAAATGGTGTCGGCCAGATCGGGTGGAGGTATTTTCCGAGTCTCAGTGTCTGGCAGGCGGTTTGGGTCGCTTTCCGGCCACGGAGATAATGGCCCTTGCCTTAGCCAATGCATTGAGGCTTAGAAAATTTGGTGCCTAGTGAAAGGCCTAAGAGTTTCTGCTTGACTTTTCCTCTCGGATGTTTTAGATTAGTTTGATGTTCGGGGTGTGGCGCAGTCCGGTTGAGCGCACCTGCTTTGGGAGCAGGGGGTCGGAGGTTCAAATCCTCTCACCCCGACTGAACTTGCGCCTGTAGCTCAGCTGGATAGAGCAGCGGACTTCTAATCCGCCGGTCGGGCGTTCGAATCGCCCCAGGCGCGCTACAGGAAATTACGAAAGAAAAGCTTAGATGGTGAGTGTAGCTCAGTCTGGTTAGAGCACCAGGTTGTGGCCCTGGTGGTCGGGGGTTCAAGTCCCCTCACTCACCCCAGATATGGGAAGCCCCGGTCTGATCAGCAAAGACCGAGGCTTCTTTGTATTTGAGAAATATTGCTATTTCTGCTATATCGTCTTTTTCCTGGATTTTCTGCGCGAAGAAGCAGCAGCCGCCAATTTCGCCTGTTGCTTCTTTTCCGCTTTGGCCTGCCATTCGACCAGAACAGGACTGACAATATAAATGGAGGAGTATGTGCCCACCAGCACGCCAATCAACAGGGCGAAAGAAAAGTTGTGAATTACCTCTCCTCCGAATAGAAACAGTGCCAGCACTACCAAAAGGGTAGTTAAGGAAGTGATGAGAGTTCGCCCCAGGGTCTCATTTATGGAACGGTTGATGATGTTGGGATACCTTTCCCTTCTGTAAAGTTTTAAATCTTCCCTGATCCGGTCGGAGACAACGATGGTATCGTTCAGGGAGTAGCCGACAATTGTGAGCAAAGCGGCCACAATGGTCAGGGAGAACTCCTTGTTAAGCAGAGAGAATATTCCCACAGTGATCAGCACGTCATGAAATAGGGCAATAACAGCAGCTACACCGAATTTGAATTCAAAGCGTATGGCAATGTAGATAAGCATCCCCAGCAGTGCCACGAGTATTGCCTTGACAGCCTTTCCTTTCAACTCGCTTCCAATCTTGGGTCCTACCTTTTCTTGTCGCAGCAACCAATCTTGTTCATTCCCAGACAGTTCTGTCTTAAATTTCCGCTTCAGAGTTGTTTTTATGGCATCGGCTATCTCTTTTCCTTCTGCCCGTTCTCCCACTCTAATAAGCACGTCATTGGGATTTCCCCACCCTTTAATCTCGCTTTCTCTGAGGTCTACAGTTTGTCCATCTATTTCAACCTCGGCCAGGGCATTGCGTATCTTCTCCACAGGAACAGGGGTGTGGAACTGAATGCCCAGCAGTGTTCCCCCGGTGAAGTCAAGTCCCAGGTTGGGGCCTTTATGAACGGCGAGTGAGAGTAACCCTACCAAGATGGCCACGCCGGAGCCCAGAAGGGCAACCCGTCTTCTGTCGATAAATCTGAATCTCGTGCCTACGAATGGCGCAAGTTTGCCGATGTTCAGTCCCTTAGCCCCTCGACCGGCGATAAGCTCGAAGATGACGCGTGTTACCACCACGGCGGTGAACATACTGGCCAGAATACCGATAGAAAGGGTTACGGCGAATCCTCTTATGGGGCCTGTGCCAAAGTAATAAAGCACCAGGGCAGTGATCAGCGTGGTTATGTTGGCATCCAATATTGTTCGAAAGGCCCGGGTGTAACCGTTATCAATAGCCACCCTAACAGTCTTGCCGGCTCGCAGTTCTTCTCTAATTCTCTCGAAGATAAGCACATTGGCATCTACTGCCATACCGACAGTGAGAATAAGCCCTGCCACACCAGGGAGGGTGAGGGTAGCGTGAAAGCCGGCCAATACCCCTAAGATGAGGATTAAGTTTAACACGAGGGCCAAATCGGCGATCAAACCCGCAAGCCCATAGTAGAGTATCATAAAAGCGATAACCGCAAGAAACCCCATAATGCCGGCACGAAGTCCGGTTCGGACGGAATCACTTCCCAACGACGGCCCTACAGTTCGCTCCTCAATGATATTTAAGGGAGCAGGCAGGGCACCGGTCCGCAGCACAATAGCCAGATCCCTGGCCTCTTCCAATGTGCGGCTTCCTGTGATAATAGATCGTCCATTGCGAATTTTGTCCCTGATCTCCGGGGCTGTGTAGACCTTGCCGTCCAGGACGATGGCCATCCGTTTGCCGATATTGGCACCTGTCACCCGGGAGAACAATCTTACCCCTTCACTGGTAGTAGAAAGCTCGACAATGGGTTGCCCCTCGTATTCGCCGGTGCCAATGTTGGCGCGGGCGTCCGCCACCATGGCTCCGGTCATCTCCGGCTGGGATTTCACATAGTATAGGAGATAAACCCGTCGTTCTGCCGGGCCCTTTGCTTCCTGGCTCCAGAGGAATTGAGCATCCGATGGGATCAATTTCTGCACTTCAGGCTTGGCAAGGATGGCCTTCACCTTGTTGGCATTGTCTATGGGCACTGCCACATAGTCGCCATATCTAGTGAGCAAAGACCGGAATGGTCGGCTTTTGTCGACCTCTTGAAATAATTCAGTGGCCTCCTCTTCCTCGGCAGTGGTGTCTGTCTGTGCCAGAAATCTGTCTATTCTGTCCAGAACAAGGCCCAGCTCATCGGGACTCTTAAGGAGTTTGAACTCCAACAAGGCGGTCTTGCCGATCAGCTTCTTGGCGCGGCTGATATCCCGGAGCCCTGGCAACTCAATAATTATCCTATTGCCACCAGCCCGCTGGATAATTGGCTCTGTGACCCCAAACTGATCTACCCTGTTTCTGATCACCCTAATAGCACTTTCTACCGCTTTGTCTCCTTGGCCAGAAGGTACATTGGAAAGGTCTGCCTCCAACACCAAGTGTGTCCCCCCTTGCAGGTCAAGTCCAAGTTTTATGGCATTGGCCTCCAGCTTCTCCAGCTTTGTTGACTCTTCCAGCCGCAAACGGGCTTTCTCCTCTTCTGAAAGAGTATGTAACTTAATTGTGGGGTAAATAGACCACAGCGAGGCAATGACCACAACGACAATGAGGACCAACCTCCAGGTCCAGCTTCTTCCCATCGTTTTCTCCTTTTCGAGTCCAGGTGTTAAAAGGTTAATGTGGCTGCAAAAAGTTAGTTTCAATGCAAGGACCGCTCTTTTGCGGTTTCAGTGTATTCGATGGCAAAGATCGACTCTATCGCTCAAGCCAGTGCCTATCTGCGTACCAGTGCGAGCATCTCTCTAATTGCTGTCTCCAGTCCCACCAGTACGGCCCTGGCGATAATGGAATGGCCGATAGAGACCTCCTCAATCTGCTTGATCTGAACGATACGGGAGATATTCTGATAAGTGAGGCCGTGTCCGGCATTGATTCCCAGACCTAACTTTTCACCAGCCATCGCCATATCCCTTATCTTCTCCCACTGCTCTGTTTCCTGGCGCAGGTCGGTGGCATTTGCATATTCGCCGGTATGAAGCTCGATGTAGTCGGCGCCGATTCGGGCTGCTTCTCTCACCTGTTTCAGGTCTGGATCAACAAAAAGACTGACCAGGATCCCACTGCTGTGGAGGGTTGAAATCGCCGCCTCCAGTTCTTTCCCTTTCTGCAGCACATCCAGCCCCCCCTCGGTGGTCAGCTCTTCTCTTTTCTCCGGCACCAAGGTGACCATATCCGGCATAATCTCTCTGGCGATACTCACCATCTCTTCTGTGGCCGCCATCTCCATATTGAGGTGAGTTTTGACCGTATGTCTCAACAGTCGCAGATCACGGTCGTTTATGTGTCTTCGGTCCTCTCTCAGGTGAACAGTGACGCCATCGGCCCCAGCCAGCTCAACCAAGACGGCAGCGGCTACAGGGTCAGGTTCTTGCGCCTTTCTCGCTTGACGAAGAGTGGCTACATGATCCACATTTACACTCAGTTTAGGCATATCAAAAACCTCCAATCCCTGACGAGAAACGAACGTGGTGGTCCTTCCGTTGTTGGCACCGTTGTAGCTAACAGACCTTTGCGCAGTACCCGCAACGAAGGGAATCTTCCGAATGGGTCAAGGTCTAAAATAATCTGTCTGTGGCCGAAAGTCAACAGAAATTACCGGAAGAGGGGTAGATATTGAGAAGAGGACTTCGTAATTGTCCCTAGCTTAATTGCTTGAACTTTTCCACTACAAAGCCAGTAGGCATAAATTCCAAACTCCAAATGTAGCTTTCCAAGACATTTGAATTTCGGCTACTATGGCTTGCCTGTAATTTGAAATCTTCCAAGATATTAAAACAGCCTCATTTGTACCTGTTGCCGTTCTTTCTGCTCTAATATTCTGACTTTCCCGTATGCGCCATCATAGCCTGGGGATATGTGAACATCTCCGTTTCTCACCTTCAAAATACCTTCACAGACCCTCAGAGGGGCAAATCCTTCCAACTCCTGTACCGGAGCCTCCATCAGGACATAAAACTCGCCTCCAAAGTGTTGTATGAGCCTGTCATACTGATTTTTCACTGTTATGGTCTCTTCTGCTACACCTAAGGCCTCGCTTATTATCTCTCCGAGGGGAACCAAATGTTTACAAGGCACTGCGTTCTGGGGAGTGAATCCCTCTGGTCTGTCGGCCAGTTCATCCACCCTGTGCATCACCCCTATAGTAAGAGGTCTCCCGCACACTGGGCAGCGGTTGTTGAGCTCCTTTGACTCCTTAGGTGACAGGCATACTTCACATTTGCGATGTCCGTCGTAGTGATATTTACCCTCTTGTGGAAAGAATTCTATGGTGCATAGAAGGCCCCTTTTGGTCTTGATCGCCTCTGTTATCTCTCTGTAAGTGAGAGGAATATCGAAAATGTTGGCCTCTCTGCCTATCTTAGCTGGGGAGTGGGCGTCGGAATTGGAGATGAGTGTGAATCTGTCTAAGCAGCTCAGACGCCAGTTCATGGGAGGATCAGAAGAAAGCCCGGTCTCCAAGGCATAGATATTCTCAGTCTGATGCCCGAAGCAGTCACCAATGCGGTCAAACCCTGAGTTGGCACCGAATAGGGAGAACCAGGGCGTCCATACATGAGCGGGAACAATGAGGCAGTCTGATGAGATATCCAGAATTAGTTTCACTAAGTCCTCGGCGGAAAGGGCGAGATTCGGCCTGCCATCTAACCTCAAATCCCCATAGGGTTGTAGTGCCCGATTGATCTGCTCAACTGTCTCAAAACCGGGCGCAAATATCAGATTATGAATCCTTTTGCCTGCTCCTTTATGGCGAAAATTGTTGCACACCTCGGTAGTCAGGATGAACAGAGTTTCGCCAAACTGAAACAGCCCCTCTCCAGCGGGCTTCAGTTTGCTTTTAAGTTCAAAAAACCACTGGGGATGGGTGAAATCCCCAGTGCCCAGCAGCCTGATGCCTTTTGCCCTGGCGTGTCTGTCCAAACTTTCTATATCCATCTGGTTGCTTGTGGCTCGGCTGTATCTTGAGTGAATGTGAAAGTCAGCAATAAATCTGGCCATTGTTTTTTCCCTGTTGAAGCCGACTGTCAGCTCTCTATTATTAAAGTTACGGGTCCATCATTGTGGATGTCCACCAACATGTGTTTGCCAAAGACTCCAGTCTTAACTTGAAGGCCGCTTTTCCGCAAGGTCTCCACGAATCTCTGGTAGAGAGGTTGAGCCGCCTTGGAAGGTGCTGCCACAGTGAAGCTCGGCCTTCTGCCTTTGCTCACATCTCCATAAAGAGTGAATTGAGAGACTGCAAGGATTTCTCCCTTTATCTCCAAAACCGAGAGGTTTAGTTTTCCTTGTTGGTCTTCAAACACCCTGAGGTTTAGGCACTTGTGAGCAAGAAACTCCGCATCCGAAGGGCGATCATCCCTTTTGACCCCCACCAGCAAAAGTAGCCCTCTGCCAATTTGGGAGACAGTCTCACCCTCAATCAAAACTCTTGCTTGACTTACTCTTTGAGCCACTATGCGCATAGAACAAATAAGAGAGTAATTGCTGGATGGCGGGTGATAACAGAAGTTCAAAACCCAAAATGCCAAATGAGCCAAGCTCAAATTAGAGCATAGAACGCGAGCAGTGAAACGTGCTTGGCTGTTCTCGCATTGCGCTCTATCCTTTCAGGATCCAGACCTTCAGCTCAACTCGATATTCAGATTTTGACCTGTGACATTACTGCCAGGTCCTTTGCTCATAGTCAGACAGAGTCAACCTGATATCCAAGCCAAGGGCAATTGCTATTTGTGACTTTTCAACTGTACCACTGCCTTCCCAGTGCCGACGTTGTTCCGAAAGTCCGTTGCCCTGATCACTAAGGTATGTTCTCCCTGGGAAAGAGCTTCAGTAGCAAAACGGAAGCTTTCCTTTTTGGAGTCGAAGATGCCATCAGTGGGGAAGATGACCAGCCACTCACCGGAGTCGATGGAGTATTCTGCCTTTTTCAATGGGCTGGTGGCATCTTCTAGCTCTCCGCTGACAACTATCCGACCCTCTGGGAGCTGTTCGATCTTAAGTCGCCCAACCTGTGGGGGCGTATTGTCCACCACAAAGGGTCTGCTGGTTTTCTCCGCAGAGAGAGCGAGGTGAGGAGGATTGCTGAGTCGGTCAGAAGCAACCACCTTTATCAGTTGCGGTCCGTCAGGGCAAGAGGTGGTGTTCCACACATAGAAAGTGCGATGGAGTCCCTTTTTAAGAAGTTTCCAGTCTTTTTCCTCACTGCCTCTGAAGTAAAGTTCATATATTAAGCTGTCCTTGTTAGGGTCCTGGGCGACCCAGCTTATTCGCCACAGACCTCTCTGAGGCTCAGCCCTGGGTGGCTGCTGAGGCCCTGGTTCTGTCTGCCCTGGCACGAAACCCCTCTGCTGGGGCGGAGTTTCCGATGTTGGCCCTGCCTCCTCTGGATGGAGAAAGTAGGGGCTTATGTTAACCGTTTTGATCTCCGGTTTCAGGTTGTTCTGTAGGGAAGCGATGGCGACCTCCTTCAGCAGGGGCGTCACCGACTGGTTTGAAGTGGAGAGGTTGATCCGGTATTGGAGGAAACGGGCAGGAGGACTTGTGATTTGACTTCCGGTTGGGTCTTCGAGCATCTCTGACCACCGGCTCCAGGTGCTATCTGCCCGCTGGGTATTTCCTGACCGGGTCTGAAAACTGATCTTAGTCCCCTCTGGCGTTTCAGCCCTCCAGCAAATCTTTCCCCACTTCGAGATGATCGCCATGTCGAACTCCTCAGATGTGAGGTTTCCATGTTTAGCATAGTGAGGCATAAGACGGTAGAGCTTTCCTTCAGTGCCAACAAATATCTCGCCCCTGTGCTTCTTGTAAAGCGAAAGGGGTTGAGATTGCTGGCACTTCAGAAGAATGGTCCATTTCCCTTCCGGGGTGACGGAGTAGATTACTCCCTTTTCTCCTGTACCCACTATTAGGTTCCCTTGTTGGTCCGTCACTAAAGAGAGAAGAAGGGGCTCCGAGGAGTGCCAGAGACGCCACACAGCACCAGAGGTAGTGATCTTATAAAGGCTAGAACCCTGAGATTGAGGTTGGGTAGGATCTTGAGCCTCTGTGTGCGGGGCAGATCCCGACATAGCCCCCACATAGAGGTCTGCCTCTGGGGTGAGCACTAGACTGTGAATCTCTCTCTCTGGGGCGTCGTAGAGGGCCGTCACTTTGCCCTTTTGGTCAACCTTGTAAACAATTCCCGAACCCTCGGTTCCGGCGTACACAGATCCGGCCGGATCGCAGACCAAGCACATAATGTGATTGTCCGTGGAGGCGAAGAGTTCTTCTACCTCCCCTTTAGGTGAAATTTTCAGAATCCTCGCCTTCTCACCAGTGCCAGCGTAAAGACATCCCTTATCATCCAGGGCGAGGCTCCATACATATCTCTGCCCGGTAGGGCAAAAGGTGGAAGCTATACCTTCAGAGGTGATTCTATAGATGATCCCATCAGGAGAAGAACCAGCGTAGAGATTTCCTTTCCTGTCCACCGCCAGACTGTGGATACCTACTTCTGGGGAGTCGAAGAAGAGTGTTTTTCTTCCCTTGCTATCTATGCGGAATATCTTACCGTCATTGCCTGTGCCTATGTAAAGATTTCCTCTTCTGTCCTCCACTATGCACCAGATGTAGAGCTCTCCCGTGTCTGTGACCTGCTGGAAGTCGGGTGCCAGGATAACTTCCCCCTCGCTGGTGACAGAGATGTTATAAGGTTCTCCCCGGCCAAAATCTGACTGGGTGTTATCTTTCCAGATGGTTGGCGTCACTGCTCTGAGAGGAGCTACCAGAAGAGCGAGATTTAAGAATAATATTGTGAAAACCCCTTTTCGTGGCATAGTTTTCCTCCGTTTCTGGAAAAAGGGCAGAGGGATTACCCGGAAGTTCTCAGAAAGTTTGAATGACAAATCTACCTGTTTCTTAAGCCGAAAGCAAGGATTTTTTTGAAGCAAGGGGAGAGGCGACAGGGAAAAACATCCATATATCATACAGAGGACCGTTTATTAGCCAAGTCCGCTCACCTCGGCTCGGATTCTTTTCAGTTTTTTCATCACATTGTTTTCTCCTCGGCCAAAATAGTCGTGAAGCTTTTCATATTCGGCAAAGAGTTTTTCGTAGATCATCTGGTTTTGGGTGATGGGGCGGTAGCTCTTTTCTTTCAGGTGGGCCATACTGCGAACAGCGGAGACGATGTCGTCGTAGCCGCCGTTTTTGCTGCCGGCTGCGACTGCCCCGAACATAGCCGAACCCAAGGCAGAGGCCTGAGCCGATGCAGCCAATTTTATCTCCCTGCCGGTCACATCAGCGAAGATTTGCATTACCAGCGGATTTCTTTCTGGCAGACCTCCACAGGCGTACAGTTCCTCAACTGCCACGCCCGCCTCTTCAAAAGCTTTGATGATCTTTCTGGTACCGTAGGCAGTGGCCTCGATGAGTGCCCGATAGATCTCCTCTGCTCTGGTGTTCAGGGTGCAACCTAAGAGGCATCCAGTCAAGTTGGCATCCACCAATACGGACCGGTTGCCGTTCCACCAGTCCAGTGCCAAAAGTCCGCTCTCTCCCGGTTTAAGTCGAGATGCCTTTTCTGCCAGAAGCGTGTGAAGGTCCACGCCCCGGCGTTCTGCCTCGGCGGAGTATTCCTTGGGCACAGCGTTTCGGATGAACCAAGCATATATGTCACCTACTGCCGACTGTCCTGCCTCAAAACCGAAGTATCCGGGTAAGATTCCGTCCTCTACCACACCGCACATTCCCTCTACAGTTTCTTGCTTCCTGCCCAGCAGCATATGGCAAATGGAGGTTCCCATTATCATCACCATCTTGCCTGGTTCGGTCACAGTGGTGGCGGGCACGGCCACATGGGCATCCACGTTGCCCACGCAGACGGCAGTTCCCTCTATCAAGCCAGTAAGTTGGGCCATACGTTGGGTTATGCCACCGGCCTTTGTGCCCATCGGATAGATGTCCCGGGAGAGTTTCTCCTCTACCACATTCTCCAGACGTGGGTGCAGTGCCCTGAAGTACTCTCGGCTGGGATAACCGGTCCTTTTGTCCCACATTGCCTTGTAGCCAGCGGTACACAGATTGCGCTTCTCCTCTCCGGTGAGCTGAAGGACAATCCAGTCGGCCGCCTCTATCAGTCTATCGCAAGCCTCATATATTTCGGGGGCCTCGTTCAGGATCTGTAAGGTCTTGGCGAAAAACCACTCCGAGGATATCTTGCCGCCATACCTGGCCAGGAACGCCTCTTCTCTTTCTCTGGCTACCTGGTTGATCCTGTCGGCCTCAGGCTGAGCAGCGTGGTGTTTCCATAGTTTAACCCAGGCATGGGGATTGTCTTTATACTGATCCAGCATACATAGAGGTGTGCCCTGTTTGTCAATGGGCATCATAGTGCAGGCGGTGAAATCTGTACCCAGTCCGATCACATCCTGGGGCCTTGCTCCGCTTTTTCGGAGCACAGCCTGAATAGTACTCTTCAATGCTTCAATGTAGTCAGCTGGATTCTGCAATGCCCAGTCGGGCTCCAGTTGGGTCTTTCCATCCGGCAACACCGTGTCGATCACGCCATCTTGATAATTGTACACCGAGGTGGCCACCTCTTCACCTGTGGCCACATCCACCAGCACAGCGCGGGCCGACTCTGTTCCGAAGTCTACACCTATGGAATACTTGACACTAGCCATTCTTCTTTTTCCCCTTTTCTGCCGAATTTTCAAAAGCCTTCTTGATCTCCTGCTGGAGTTTTTGGGTCATGGCCAAAGCGCCTAGAAGTTGATCTTCCACTTGGGGATTGTCAGAAGGACGGAGTTCCCAGGCCTGTTTGAGGGCATCGAAAATATTTGTTATCTTCTTTTCCATGATATGGATAAGATCCTCCTTGCTGGGTCTTCTTGTTTTCAGCCCCACTCGGAGACCACCGTAGAGGCCGAACCTCTCCATCTCTGCCTCTACTTCTTCCCTTTCCTCAGACGTGAGTTCTCCCAATCCTTCAGTGAGCTCTATCCCCCTTACGAACTCAAACCTGGGGTCTTGCTCCAGGATGTCTGTGAACTCTTCCAAGCTGAGAGAAGGGTAGTCCCCATCTTTACAGAGATAGATCCACAGCTTTTTTACGGGGACGTAGAACTCTTCGTCCCGTTTCACAATAGCGGCCACCAGGTTCAATAGTCTCGACTGCAAGGCGTCCACTTGAGAATCTCCACAGTTGTAGGGCGGATTCGATTAAGACTTCCTTGAGGTCAAGTCTCGGTAGTCATCAGCGGTCAATCCGTCCAGCCATCTCATCGCCTCATGATAATTTTTCTGGTGCGAAAGCATAAACCAGAGCATAGAGGCCAATTCAAGCTCCATTCTGTGATTAGCCAACCACTGCTGCTCTTTTTTTGTGTACTCTGGGAAATTCTTCGTCAGAAAGTCCTGGTATCGCTGAAGTCGTTCTCTCCACTCGGGGTTTCGCGCCAGTTTCCTCTGCATCTGTCTTATGATTTTGCCTAACCGGAGGTTAACCCCTTCTTGAGCTTCGATGAGATCCAACTCCTCATGTGACATCTGGTCTACCATGTCGATACGCGAGTCAGCCGGGCTCTGCATAACGTAGTGCCAGATGCGAAGCTCTTCCTCCTTACTTCCAGACATTGCTTGCCCCCTCTGAACATCCCTAATGTCAGAAGCTTCTGTTCCATTACACAAGATATTTCATTTCATTTATAATCTAGATCCTGTGGTTAACCGTATATCTTTATTCCTTTCGATCTGAGTTCTAAGAATATTTTCTCCAGATCTGGAGATTGCTTCAGAGGTAGTTTTACCTTTTGCCCGCTGTAGGAAGAGAGATAAACAGCGTTTATGGCCTCAATAGCCTTTTTGCCGTCTTCTCCGGTAACCAATGGCTGCTTGTCGTTCAGTATGCAGTCGCAGAAGTGTTCCAATTCCTTCTTATAGCGATGATTGGCCTTCAGTTCTTCATCCAGATTCCATTGATTAAAGCGAGTGATATCGGTGACTCGGCTGCCGTTTTCATAGAGTTTCATAGAAAAGGGCTCAATTGAGGAGCAGCTCCATCCCGGACCGTGCTGAATCTCCAAGGAGGCCCTTGAGCCGTCGACGAGTACGTATTCATTCAGTGGTTTGTGAGTCATCCGTGTCATATGGTGAATGCTTACTCCACCGTTCTGGTGTCGGAGTACTGCTACTGCCTGATCTTCTACCTGGCGACCCTCGAGCAGGATGGAGACCTCGCCGCTTACCGTATGGATCTCGCCCATCCACCAGCGACAAAGGTCTATAGTGTGACTGCCGTGATCCTGGAATATACCGCCCCAGGTCTGCAGTGAGTCTCGCCATCCGCCGTGTCCGTATTGGCACCAGCTCCAATCACACCTCACCTGAAACACCTGCCCCAGGCTGCCTCCATCAATCAACTGCTTGGCGTAAAGATAACTTTTGTCAAATCTTTTCATAAATGCCACCATCAGCGTCACTCGGTTCTGGGCACACACCTCTATCATTCGGTCGCATTCTGCCGCAGTTCGTGCCATCGGTTTTTCACAGAGGACGTGCTTTCCCGCTTGAGCTGCTTTAATGACCTGTTCCTGGTGAAGATAGACGGGAGAGCCGATGATTACGGCCTCTATGTCAGCGTTGCTTAAGAATTCATCGTAGTCGAAATAGGCTTCTTTGGGGCCATACATCTTCTGCGCCCAGGCAAGTGCCTTCTCATCTGGATCTGCCAGAGCCACTAATTCTCCATTCTCCAGATATTTCATTATAGGGCCATACATATATCGAACAGTTGCCCCACAGCCGGCTATACCCAATTTCAATTTGCGCATCCGTACACTCTTTGTTATTGTTGTTTTCTAAGATTGATCCTCTAAAAAGTCGAGTATCTCCTCCCTGGCGTGAGGAGATTCACTCTGTTAGACAAATAATCTTATCTAACAGGGCAAGTCTTCTCCCTTCAAGAGAGAGGGGGCATTTCGGACTTTTTACGAGTCAATAATTATAGAGTCCCACCATTTATCCTTCTGCCAATATGGTCCTCTGTCCGTTCCAGGGGGCAACTCTACGTTTTCACTGCTTTTTTCATCTATCAAACTCATCCTCGATCTCTCCCACGATTTTCTCTACGATATCCTCGACGGTCACTATGCCAAGGGGAATATTTCTTCTGCTTACCACAATCATCAGGGGATGGGGGCTCTCCTGCATCAGGAACAACAGGTCTTCAAGCCTGGTTGTAGCCCTGACTGTGGATACTGCCCTTATCAAAGGTCTTATGGGGACATCTGGGTTGAGCCCGAGCAGGTCGGTAGCGACGATGATACCGAGGATGTGAGAGCGCCTTCTCTCAAAGACTGGGATTCGGGAATACCCGCTCTTCCTCACGGCCGAAACTGCCTGGCCTACAGAGGAGTCAGCGCTGAGAGAGACAACCAACTCCAGGGGAACCATAATCTCTCTGACCGGAGTGTGTCCGAAGTCAAATGTCCGGTAGATCATCCTTGCCTCCTGGGCAGTTACAACCCCGTCCTTCTGACCTTCTTTAACTAACATTTGGAGTTCCTCTCTGCTGAGGGGAAGTCTGCCCTCATATTGGGTTTTCTTCGTTAATCTAAGCAGCATAGTGGCTGGCGCTGAGGTGATAGAGACCACTGGCGCCAGGAGAGTGGAGAACCCCTTGAGGATATCCGCAAACCAAAGCACCAAAACATCTGACCGGTGATAGAAGAAGGTTTTGGGAAGAATGTCTCCGAAGACCAGGATAATCGGTACCATAATGAGGGTGTTTAGAAGCTCTGCCCTTTGGCTGTGGCCGAAATGGACAATCAGATAAGTGGCCATCGAGGAGGCGGCGATCACCCCTATGTTTGTTCCAACCAGCGTAGTTGCTAGCACCTTCTCAGGGGTTTTTAATAACTGCTGGATAACCCTCGCCCTCTTATTGCCCGATTCGGCCAAGTGACGAATTCTTATCCGGCTGCAGGAGACTACGGCTGTCTCCATCCCAGAGAAAAAGGCGCTGAGCAGCAAAAATAGAGCGATTAACGGAATAAATCCGATCATTCTCGAACCTTCTTTATCTCTAATTCTACAATCCGGTTCCTTTGAGCCTCAATCACTTTGATCTGTAGCTGATCGATGCGGAAAGATTCTCCCGTTGTGGGGATTCTGCCGATTTTGTTGATAACAAATCCACCTACAGTCTCCACATCCTCGGCCTCAATAGTAGTCCCAAATATCTGGTTGAATCTCTCTATTTCCATTCGTGCAGAGACTCTTATTGTATTCTGGTCCGTAAACTTATACCTTTCTCTTCGAGTAGGTTGATTTATAACTCTGCCCACTACCTCTTCTAACAGGTCGTCTAAGGTTACCACTCCCGCCAACGCACCATATTCATCCACTACAACAAACAGATGCTTTTTCCGGCCTTGGAACTCGGCTAGCAGTTGGTTTAACCTTTTGGTTTGGGGGACAAAGTCTACCTCTCGGACCGGCAGAGGGCCTTCTTGCCCCTCACCTTGGTAAGCTAATAGGTCCTTAGCATAGACTATTCCCACGATATTCTCTTTTGAACCCCGGTACACAGGAACTCTGGAGTAACGTCTCTCCTTTACTAAACGGCAGGCCTCAGATAGCGAGGTGCTCTCCTCTAAGCTGAAAACCTCAACTCTGGGGGTCATGATCTCTTTCACTGTGGTCTGCTCGAGTTCAAGGATATGGGTGATGGTCTCTTTCTCGAATCCTGCTACCACACCCCTGCTATGTCCAAGAGTTATCATTGTCTTCAACTCGTCCTCGGTAAGCCTGGCAATCTTCTGCTCTTCGGGATATATAAGTTGCGTCAGCGCCCTCAAGGCTTCCCGCACCGGCAGTATAGCTGTGGAGAAAAGATAAAGAGGCAAAGCCGCTCTCTTTGCCAGCCTCTCTGAATTGTGCACCGCTATGCTCTTGGGGGCTATCTCTCCTACGGCAAGGATCAACAAGGTCATAAAAAAAGTAGCAATCCAGACGCCTTTGTCCCCCAACAGCGCTATAAGCACACTGGTGGCTAAGCTGGCTGCAAGGACATTCACCAGCGTATTGCCCACCAAGACAGAGGTGAGAAGCCGACGAGGATGTTGAAGCTGAGAGACCACAAGCTTAGCCTCTGATGACTTCTCCTGTCTCATTCTGCCTAATTGAAGTCTACTCAGGGAGAAAAAGGCAGTCTCTGCTGAAGAGAAGAACCCCGACAGAAGCAGAAGTACCAGCAGTAGAAACAGTTGTAGAGGTAAGTCCATATCTCCCCGTTCACCTTACCGGGGTCAAGGATACGCAAAAATGGTGCATACCAAAATCCGAATGCCAAAACGGGAAGCGTGAGGAGTGAAACGTGATGCGTGAATGGCCAATCAATCACGTTTCACTCCTCAGTTTTACACTACCATTTCAGCTTTGACGTTTGAGCTTTCCTGGTTTGGCATTTGGGATTTTGTCATTATGAGCTTGGTGTCCCAATTTATCTGGCGAACCAAGCTATTCTTCTCGCCTATTTTCCAGCTTTCTCAGTCGTTTCCTCGCCGCCCTGCCCCATTCGCTTGAGACACCATAGCGAGCTACTATCCGGCCGTACAGGCTCTTAGCCTGGTCAAATCTATTCAACCTCTCACAGGCCTGGGCTGCTTTGTATTGGGCGGTAACTGCCCACATCTGTTGCTCCGGATTCAGGTAGACTACTCTGAGATACCAATAGAGGGCCTTCTGGTATTCCCCTAAGTTGAAATAGCATTCAGCGATGTAGAATCTGATCTCCGCCTCCTGCTCCCGGGTGCTCCACTGTAGACAGTGATTGAACTGCTTGATGGCCTTTTCATATTTCTCCAGTTCCATCAGGAAGACCCCAATCTTCACCTTCACCCGGGGTATAGATTCATAATCAGGGAAGCGGTCGACCAGCTTCTCCGCCGTCTCCATTGCCAGGCCCAACTGCCCCAGTCTTTCGTAAGCGAGAATGAGATTAAACATAGCATCAGGGCACAGAGCCCCAGTGGTATCCGCCAATACCTTCTGGTAAGCGTCCGCAGCCTTGGCGAACTGCCGTTCCAGGTAATAAAGCCCTCCCAGTCTCATATTGACCTGGTCGATGTAGGCACTGGACGGGAAATTTTCGCAGAAGTGAATAAGACCCTGAATTGCTTCGTTCTTTTTGCCCTCTTGTAGGAGGCAGACGGCGATGTAGTAGGAGGCGTCGTCGGCAAACTCACTTTCAGGGAACTTTTCCAGGACTCGTCGGAATTGTCCTCGTGCTCGCTTATACGCCTTTTGCTCTAACCAGAGCAATCCCCGTTCGTACTCAAATCGGGCCAACCATTGCTTCGCCGCTGGCAGGCGGCCAAATCTCTTTTTAAAACTGCGCAGGGCCCTGGCAGCCTGCTTTCGCTGCCCAGTTCGCAACAGACAGATCGCCATCCCACCAGCCGCCTCCATGCGCTGCTGATCAAGGGAGACGGCTAAGCCGTAGGCTGAAAGAGCATCTTTGTATTTCCTCTGACTGAATAGGATGGAACCTATCCTCTCTGCGGCCTCCGGGGCAAAAGGACTGGAGGAAAACTTCTCGGTCAACTCCCTGAAGACCCCCACGGCCTCGGACTCTTTTCCCAGTGAGAGCAGCAGCTTCCCCTTGAAGAAGAGTACACTGTCTGAAGCGCTGTCTTGAGGAAAGAGCCGGAGGTGCTGGTTGTAAAGCCTCACTGCTTCGGCGTATTTGCCCTCTTTCTCATAAATGGACGCCAAACCCAACAGGGCCCTTTTAACCGTCCGTTTCTCCAAATTGTCAGAAGAGAACGCCGGTGTTTCATCCGCTTCACCTATCTGTTTCAAAATCTCCCGGTAGAGCACACTGGCCTTGTCTGCCTGTCCGATTTGCGAGTAAGCCTCTGCCAGATATAGACGGATAAGCTGGAGAGGCTGGTCTGTGGGAAGGTTCTGAGTAAGCAGAGTGCGAAACTCACCGGCTGCCTCTTGGAACTTCCCCTGTAGAAAGAGAAGTCTGCCCAGTTGAAAGCGAGCCCTGCCTGCCAATTGGCTGCCGGGATATTGAGACAGCAGACTTCGGAAGGAAGACTCGGCAGCCTTAAGGTCTCCCGTTTCCTTCTGGCAGATGCCGATCCCGAACCGGGCATCGTCAGCATAAGAGCTCTGCGGAAATTGGTTTTCCAACCTTTGGTAGATGGATATTGCTCGCTGGGCAAGGCTGGGGTCGTCTGAGCTCAATCCCCGATAGGCGTCACCGATTCTTAAGAGAGCAAAGTCGAGACGATCGCTGTCCAGGTAGGTCTCCAGAAATTGCTGGTATGAATCAAGCAGAAGGCTCCATCGGACCGAGTCAGAAGTGGCAGCCGAAAGGGTGGTCTCGATAAGAAAAATGGCAGCATCATCTGCCCAACTGCTTTCAGGATAGTTCTTCGTCAGCACCTGGTAGGCCCCGACCGCTTTTTGGTGAAATTCCTCAGCCGCCTGCGCTTGACCGTTCAAGGAACATTTCTGTTGTAACTTAATATAGCACTGGGCCAGTAGATACTGGGCGGTATCAGCATGGCTGCTCTCCGGGTATTTCTCCACGTAGGCCTTGAGAACAGATGCTGCCTCTTCAAAATCCTTCAGCTCTCTGTAACAGGCAAGGGCCAAGCTGTACAGGGATTGCTCCTCTGAACTCTCGGTGAGTCTGTCCTTTAGGATCTGGAAAAGTCTCTTTGTTGCGCGCCTCCAGTCTGGCGAAAACTGCTGTATATACTCTAGTCTCTGACGGGCTTCCGCGGCGAACTGACCAGTGGGGAAGCGCTGCAGGAGCAGTTGATATTCCTCACTGGCCCGGGCTGGCTCGCCCTGCTGCTCCAGACAGCGGGCAAGGGCAAATTGGGAGGACTCAGCAATCGCAGAAGCCCCCTGAGCCAGCTCCTGGTAAAGTGAGACCGCTCTGTTCAACCAGTGAAGCTCTCTCTGGTAGATCTTGGCCAGTTCAAATTTCACCCTTTCGGCCTCCTCTTTCTGTTCGCAAAACGAGACATATTCGGTGTAAAATCCAGCCGCCTCAGCCGCCTGTGCATTTCTCAGATAGGCCCGGGCTAAGAGCTGGTAGGAGGATTTCACATATTTTGAATTAGGTGCCAGAGCCTGCAGCTT
>Ga0164318_10002053_pt1 | contig 18453 bp, 18 predicted proteins | sample GuaBasSedimGuay9_FD_113734 | JGI IMG/M metagenome (GOLD analysis project Ga0164318, IMG submission 113734) | Subseafloor sediment microbial communities from Guaymas Basin, Gulf of California, Mexico - Guay9, Core 4571-4, 0-3 cm | ecosystem: Environmental > Aquatic > Marine > Hydrothermal vents... | reverse complement strand
TAAAAATGTGAAATGTGTGAAAAAGTAATTAAATTTGAATTTTTGCTGCTTGTGATTTTCCTTTATTTTTTATTTCTGATCTTAGATTCTGATAATTCACTTTTTGGAATGAGTGATGATGAGTTTCTTGATATGGTGCAAAGAAAATGTTTTGATTATTTTTGGAATACTGCAAATCCTGATAACGGGTTAATACCAAACAAAGCTAATAATTCGTCAGGCACAGGTTCTTCAGATGCAAGTATTGCTGCTGTTGGATTTGGGTTAACTGCTATATGTATTGGACATAGTAAAGGTTGGATAAGTTACAGTGAGGCTTACAATAGAATTTTGACAACGCTCAATTTTTTCAAAAATTCTGCACCAGGTATTAGTGGATTCTATTATCATTATTTAGACATTGATACAGGTGAAAGGTATAATAATTGCGAGGTTTCTACTATTGATACTGCACTATTTTTAACAGGTGCACTTTTTGCTGGTCAATATTTTAAAGGCACACAAATTGAAACAATTGCTGATGAACTTTACCAGCGAGCGAACTGGCAATGGATGCAAAATACTTCAAGTGACTTTATTAGTATGGGATGGAAACCTGAAGAAGATAATGGTGGTGGATTTACTATTACTTGGAATGGAGGATATCTTTGTATCTATGAATGGAATTATTATAACGAAGGTATGCTTTTAGATGTTTTAGCTATTGGGTCTCCTACTTATCCACCTAATAATTCACCCAACTGCTGGATAAATATGGGAAGACCAACGGGTTCTTATGGAGCATATAATAATATAATATATTGTACTCCTAATAATCCTCTTTTTATTCATCAATATCCTCAGTTATGGGTAGATTTAAGAAGGAGAGAATATAATTCTGTAAATTATTATACAAATTCAATAAAAGCCACACTGGCAAATAGACAATTTTGCATTGACCAGAAGAGTAGTACAAATAAAACTTATAGCTCTAATTGTTGGGGATTAACTGCATGTGATAGTGCCTCTGGTTATAAAGTATATGGTGCACCGCCTTGTAGTGATACGAATCATGATGGCACAGTTGCGCCAACTGCTGCTGGTGGCTCTGTTATGTTTACACCAAAAGAATCTATTGCTTGTTTAAAATATATATATAATACTTATAAAGATAAAGTATGGGATAATGACCTTTCTGGACATACAAAACTTTGGGGAAAGTATGGATTTGCAGATGCATTTAATTTAAATACTAAAATCGGCAGTTGGTGTGACCCTTATGTCTTAGGTATTGACCAGGGGGCTATTTTGATTTCAATTGAAAATTATATGACTGGAATGGTATGGGATATTTTTATGCTAATTCCTTATATTGAAGATGCTCTAAAAGAAATGGGCTTTATTGATACTGACGATAATACAAGACCAGGACAGATAACTGACCTAAAAGCAGATGGAACTACATTAAAATGGACAGCACCTGGCGATGATGGATATTCAGGTCGTGCAACAAAGTATATTATTAAATATCTTAATCGTCCTATAAATTCATTTGCAGATTGGTATGATGCTGATACAATTGAAGACCCACCTGCTCCTTCTTCAGCTGGAACAAAAGAAGAGTTTGAAATACCCAACTCCCTGAAAGGATGTTATTTCGCTATTCGTGCCATAGATGATAAAGGTAATAAATCTCCTCTTTCTAATTCAACTGGTTCTCCTTTATCTTCTCATAAATTATTTCAAAATTATCCCAATCCATTTAATCCTGATGAGAATAAATCATCTGTTTTACCATATTTCCTTACACAGGAAGGAAATGTAAAATTATACTTATATACCCTTAATGGTAAGCTTATAAAAGAATGGGATGAGGGAAGCAAAACATCAGGGAGACATCAGATTGAATGGGATGGAAAAAATAAAAATAACGAAATAGTAAGTCCAGGTATATATGTATTAATATTAGAAATTAATAATGAGGTAGTTGATGAAAAAAAGATTGTTGTTATTAGATAATTTTATATTAATATTTTTGTTCCTGTATTTAAATATTTATGCGAGTGATGGAACTTATTCTGCAGATTTTTTGAATATAAATCCTCAGGCAAAATATAATGGATTAAATGAATCATCAGTAGCAATAGCAGATGGTGTTTCATCTTTAACATATAATCCTGCTGGATTACAAAAAATTAGGAAAAATGAAATACATATTTCACATTTTGGATGGCTTGCTGATTACAAATGTGAATATCTTGCCTACGCCAGAAAAACTTTTTTAGGTAATTGGGGTATAAGTTTTTTATACTTTTATACATCTCCTATTCCCTGCCTTGATGCAAATGGCAAAGATACAGGAGAAGAGGTTTCGCCTTATGATTTATTAATTACAATAGGTTATAGCAGGGATTTAGGATTTTTGAAACCAAATTTTTCACAGAAATTTTATTCCGGATTATCTCTTAAATTTATTAAGTCATATATCTATAAAAATTATAAAGCTATAAGTCTGGCAATAGATTGGGGTTTAATTTATAATTGTTCAAAAAATTTTAAAATAGGATTTGTTCTTCAAAACATTGGTATTCCAATGAAATATAAGGAAGATTCTTTTCCACTTCCAATAAAGATTAGAGCCGGTATAGGATATAATATATTTAAAAATATACTTTTATCTCTTGAAAGTGATTATGGATTAAATGATGGGCTAATTTTCAGAGCTGGGGTTGAATATAGCTATAAAGATTGTTTATTTGTAAGAGCAGGCTATGCTTTTGAAAAAGATAATTTACGAAATCTTTCATTTGGCTTGGGTTGGAACTCATTCATCAAAAAATTTAATTTGAATTATAACATAGATTTTGCTTTTTTACCTAATATTGGAACTGGTAATAGTTACATAGCAAGTATAGGTATTAGGTGGTAGTTTGTATCTAAAGATTAAATCTCGGGTAGGCAAGAAATTAGGTCTTGCCAGAAAGTAATAGAATAATAAATTTAATGTAGGAGGTTTAATTTTGAAAATGCAAAAGATTTTAAATATTATCATTTTATGCATTATTCTACTTTTCTTTGAAAATTTTAATATCTTTGCAAATAAGATATTTATAATAAATGACTTTGATGATGGTATTGTAAACAAAAATTCTTTTGGTGGTATAGCAAACTATTTTCAGAGTGGTGGTGCAGATTGTGAAGTTGAAGCTGAATGTAATCCTGATAATGTATATGGAAGAGTTGGGTATTCATTAAAACTAACTTATAATGTTTCACCAATTGATAGCTTTTCAGGATACTGGAGCAAATTAGAAGGAGCTGATTTGAGTGAGTATAAATATATTTCATTCTGGATAAAAGGTGCTGCTGGTGGTGAATATTTGAAAGTTGAATTTAAAAATAATAGTGCAGATAGTAATCAGAATAAAGCCTGGGTTTATATAGATGACTATCTTGAGGGAGGTGTAACTACAGAATGGAAAAAAGTTGTTATTCCATTGGATGCTTTTTTAAATATTAATGATTGGAAAGATATGAAGGAATTAATATTTACATTTGAGAATTATCAGAGCAGGATGAATTCACGGCCACTTAAAGGCACAGTATATATTGATAACATAATTCTTGGCACATATTTTCTTGGCTATGTAAAAATAGATTCATTTAATGATAAACTTGGATGGATGGCTATAGGCGGGAATATAGGAACTACAACAGGAGATGGGAGCATTTCGTATAGTTTTTCATCTTCTATTTATAATAAATTTCCAAACAGTTTAAAATTAGATTATGATGTATCTGTAGGCAATAGTTGGGCAGCCTTGTATGGTATTTTGGGTGGTGGTGCCACTGGATGGACAAAACTTCCACATAATTTTAGCAATTATGATTTGCTCTCATTTTATATAAAAGCAGAATCAACTAACAAAAACCCTTGTGGTATAAAAATTGAATTACACGATTATATTAATCCTCAAAATCAACCATTTTATAAAATTGAGAAAGATAGTTCAACTAATATTAAAACAAATTGGCAACAATTTAAAATTTCATTATCAGACTTTAAAAATTCTACAAGTACTCCACTTGACAAAACTTGTATACAAGAAATTGTTTTTACATTTGAAAATAGTAATGTCTCAAATACTATTGGGACTGTTTATATTGATGATGTCCAATTTGAAGTTACTGGCTATACAGAAGATAAAACTCCTCCATCTACTCCGTATAACCTTTTATGTAATGGCGAAAAAGTTAAGGATCAATATATTTTTAAGCAGAATTGTGAACTTACTGTTAATGCAGACTCTTCTGCTTCTGACCCTACTTTGGAATGTGTAAGATTTGAATATTCTACAGATGGTGGCAATACTTGGTCAATTATTGGTATTGATTATGATACAAGTGATACTACATACAGCACTATATGGGATTTACTGGGATTAGCTGAAACAAGTGATTATCAGGTAAGAGTAGTAGCACAGGATGTGATGGGTAATGAAACAATTATGAGCCCTTTTCTTGGAACAGGAATCAGTCATACAGGTTTTAAAAAGCAGCGCGCTGGTGCATTAATAAAAAGTATAATAGTGCCTAATAATCCATTTTCACCTGCTGAACAGACAGCAACTTTTACCTATATTCTTTCTGCCAGTGCAGATGTGTACTTTAAGATTTTTGATATAAATGGGAATTTAGTATGGGAAAAAGATGAGGGTGAGAAAAGTGGGAATATTAAATATACTATTGTTTGGGATGGCACAGACAAAGATGGAAATGAAGTAAGAAATGGACTCTATTTTTATAAATTATGTGCTAAAGATAAAGCAGGTGAAAAAGATGAAATAATCCATATTATTGGAGTGGTAAGATGAAAAATTTAAGTTTTATAATAATTTTATTAATTTTTATTCCCTATATAGGGTATTCAGCAAATTATATTGGAACCTTTGATGATATATCATCATCAGCAAGAGCAGCAGGAATGGGAAATGCATTTATAGGTCTGAGCGATGACCCAGCTGGTGTTTATTATAATCCAGCAGGTATATCACAGATTAAAAATCCTCAACTTGCTTTAATGTATAAAGACCTTTATAGCCTGGGATTAATCTCCTGTATGATTATAACTTATGTTCAACCTATTGGCAAGAGTAGCTGTATAGGGATAAGTTGGAGAAGGCTTGGCACATCTTCAGATGAGGTTTATTTTATGAAATCTTATTCTGAAAATACTTATAGATTTACCTATGCTGCAGAAATATTACCTCTATTTTATATTGGTGGAAATTTTAAATTTTTGATTATTGATTATGAAGTAAAAGCTACTTCTGTTGCTTATGATTTGGGAGTTTTACTTAAAACTTTTGAAAAACATTTAAATATTGGAGTGCTTTTAAAAGATATTAATAGTCCAAAAGTAAGATGGCAGCATAAAGAAAAAGAGGAGGCTTATGAAGATACAGTCCCAATGAACTTGATAATAGGTGGCACAATACGACCAAACAACTATATTAATATTAGCATAGATTATAGAAATTTACTTGCTGATAACCATATAACACATATTGGGGTAGAGGGATGGTTATTAAACCGAATCCTATCTCCAAAAGCTGGGGTAATTCTTCGTAATGAAAAAATAGATTTAAGCTGTGGAATGGGAATTAAATATAAATATCTCAAATTTGATTATGCATTTGAATATCATAATGAACTAAATTATACCCATACATTGGGATTATCAATAAATTTTTAAGGAAAGCAAAATGAGAATAAAAATATTTTCTATAATATTATTCACATTTATCTGTTCCTGTGCTCCAATTGAGGATAATATTAAAGAAGAGAGACTTTCATTAAGAGTTATTGATACAGGAGAAAGGGATATATTGTTGGTTGATGATTTTGATGAAGGGACACATAAAAATTATCTTGGTGGTGGATTTGGAGCCTGGGATTATAGACCTTATGATAGAACCCAAAGTGCCAGTGTGTATTATACGAGAAAAGAAAAATTGGGTGAAAAGGGTTTATCTGTAGCAATAAAGTATGATGTAGATTCACCTTCTGTTGCATTTAATGGGTTCTGGATGAAATTAAATGGAGTAGATGTGAGTTCTTACAATAAACTTGTATTCTGGATAAAACCTGACCCTAAAAAAGGGTGTACTAAAATATTCAAAATAGAGCTTAAAAATAAAGCTGGAGAAGTTGGGAAATATTATATAAAAGGTATTAAAATAGGAGAATGGCAACAAATAATAATTCCTTTATCTGAATTTGAAGGAATTTCCAGTTTTAATGAAATGGATGAGTTTGTAATTGTATTTGAAGACAGAATAGTTACTCAAAAAGTTGGGAAATTATATTTGGATATGATTTATTTTTCTAAATAAGGAGTGAATTATGAGATTTATATTATTTTTGTTGATTATTATTTTAAATTCTAACTTTCTTTATGGTATTACAAAAGTAGTAATAGATGAATTTGAAAGAGTGAATCCTTATACGCGATACAGGATAGTTACAGAAGAGGAATCACATCTCTATCTTTCTATTTCTTCAGTAGCACATTCTGGCTCATATTCTATGCAAATGGAATACTCTTTATCTACCACAAAGCCCTGGGGATGTTATGTTGGTGTATTGATGAAAATGAAAGAAAAAGTATTGGATTGGTCAGGTGTTGAAAAGATTGGGATATGGGTCAAAGGTGATGGTTCTGATAATATCTTTAAAATAAGCTTTGTAGATGGGTCAGATGAGATATGGTTTTATGAAGATAAAAATATCTTACACTCTTCTAAATGGACCCTTCTAAGTATTCCAATAACAAAATTTAAACTATTTAAAGGTGGAGAAGTAAATAATGAAGTTTTTGATGTTAATGAACTCAAAGAAATAAGGTTTGATATTATTGGTAAAACATCTAAGACTGTTCACGGTAAAGCTGCAATTGTTTCAAAAGGTGCTGTTTTAATTGACCATTTCTATATAGAAGGTGCAAAATTAGAACCTGAACTTGTTACTTTGCCAGAAGAAAAAAAGTATTTCCAGATTCAACTCGGTCCAAAAGCAAATATAAATTTCAATGGAATGATTTATACAGAATATCTTAATATACCATATCAGCAAAATTTAACTTATAATAGAAATGAATTTGCCAGTTGGGCTAAAATTGGAATCAATGCTAATGTAGAGCGGTACTCAGCTAAAATAATTATAGCTTCTGAATTTCAAAGATTTGGTGAGTCTGCTTATAGAGAAAATGAATTTTCTGAGTATACAGGTCAAGTGCATCCTAATTATCCTTCAGCAGTAGTGCCATTCATCCAGTTTAGTGCAAATAAGGTTACACCTTTTATAGGTAATATTACTGTTGGAAATCTATATTTTACTTATACACCATATACCTTTTGTCCAACATTTGGATATGAGCAGAAATGGGGATGGAAACGAGTGATTCCAGAATGGGGATATAAAGGTATTAGTACAGAAGGTAATATCTCTGTAGTTCATTACCATACTTTTTTAATAAAACAGCCGTATAATTCGTTTGCTTATGGCTCAAAAATATCTACACATTTTAAGGATGTAGTAATTGGGAAAACAAAATTTAATGTAATAAATGCACGGCTAATATATGTAGGAGATAGAGAAACAGCTCTGTGCACAAATGATAATAAAATAAAAGATGTTAGTAAAGATGATGTATATTCAATTGATATATCTGTAAGATTTTTAAATTATAAGCTTGGACTTGAAGCATTCTGTGGTTATAATAAATATAAAAAAGAAGCAGTTGTTGATTATTCTGACCCACTTAATCCTATATATCTTAATAGAGTAAAGAATATACTTTCTGTTGAAGACCCAGCATATAAAGTAAAAATTATTTTTGATAATTTATTGCCTTATCTATTGTTAAGTTATGAGTATCGGTATCTTGGAACAGAATTTAAACCCAAATATAGAAAAGAGCCAATTATTTTTGATGACATTGATAGTGACCAGGAAGGACATAATATCTTCTTTATTTATTCACTATATGGATTTATCTTCTCTGGTGAATTTGATGTTCTAACGCGGTTATGTAATTCTGATTATTTCAGGAAAAGATACGGTGGTGGAATTGAGACATATAAGATTAAAAATTTGAATATTTTCTTTCATTATGAATGGCGGAGGGAATATTATAAATTTGTAAGCAACCGTTCTTATTATACTACTGAACGAAACGACAAGATAAATTGTTACGAATTTGGAGTGAAATCACAGCTTTCATCTGACTTTGATGTAAGATTTAAAATAAGGATAGAGGATGTGAAGTGGGTAGATGAGCCAAAACAGTTTAATACCCAGTCGTTAGAGGTGAAAGCAAATTATTATATTACTTCAAGCTTCTACTGTTATGGTGAATATAGAACAACACGTATGGGACATCCTGAATGGTTTTCACCTGGTTATGACCCATATTTTGATAATTTCTTAAGAATAGCAGCAGAATTTAAATTTTAAGGAGGAAACGAAAAATGGGAAAAAATTTAAAATTCCTCTTTCTTATTGCAATATTGGGTATTATTTTTACTCCGAATTTATTTTCTAAAACATTACTTATAGATAATTTTGAACAGGAGCTGGTAAACTCACTTGGTGGGAAAATGGACATCTGTACAAGTAATGCATCTATAACTCCATTTTATGAGTCTGACTCTTCAATAACTTTTGGTCGTTCTGGTAAATCATTGGGATTATCATATAATATTTCTGTTGATGAAAGCTGGGCAGCATTGTGGTCAAAATTGAAAGGATTAGATTTAACAGAGTATAATTATCTTTCATTTTGGATAAAGGGTCAAAATGGAGGTGAAACTGTTAAAATAGAATTACATAATAAAGAGGAATGGTATAATTATAATGCAACAAATACTAATACCTGTGCGCAGATTTATGTGTCCGAATATTTAGATGGTGGTATTACACAAGATTGGCAGAAAGTTGTAATACCTCTGGATACTTTCCTCCCATTATATCAGATGACAAATATAGTTGAAATTGTTTTTTCATTTGAGGAATATGCATCTACTGAAAATGGCTCGCCTAAAAAAGGCACAGTATATATTGATGATTTATTGGTAGGCACTTGGGACCCAAAATATGTAAGATTAGACCACTATGGAGATAAAGTAGGAAGATGTACTTTAGGTGGAAATATATCATCTGGTGGAGCTAATGGTGGATGGATCACTAATACTTATGTAGATGAAGAATATAAAGATTATCCATATAGTTTAAAAATTGAATATAATGTTATTCCCTTCGAGTCTTTTGTTTTTTGTTGGCATTGGTTTGGATATGGAGATAAATGGACAAAAACAGATTTGAGTAAATATAATTATCTTAGCTTTTGGGCAAAATCAACAAATGAAAATATATATGGAAATGGAATTGCAGATGGTGGCAAAGGGATGAAGATAGAGATGAAAACAAATGATTGCGCAGGAGCTTCTTTCTTTACGCGCTGTACAACAATTTCAAATATATGGCAGAAATTTGTTCTTCCTTTAACTAATTTTAAAGCCTGGTGGGTGTCAGGTGATCCACCTATTGATAAATCAAAAATAGTGGAAATTGTATGGGTGTTTGAAAGTAATAATTTAAACCCGGAAGATCGGATTGGCACAGTTTATATTGATAATGTTCAATTTCAGGTAGGTGAAGAATATATACCTGATACTACTCCACCTGCTACACCCTATTCTTTAAAAAATAATGGTGAATCTGTTGAAGATGGCTATGTATTTGGTGCTGAAAATTATCTTACTGTAAATGCGTCCTCAAGCTCAGATGATGATAGTATAGAATGTGTATATTTTGAATACAGCACAGATGGTGGGACTACCTGGTATCGTATAGCTACTGATTATGATACTTCTGACAATGAATATTCCTGTATCTGGAATACTACAAGTTTTTCTGATAAATTTTCCTGCAGTATAAGAGTAAGAGCAATAGATGCTTCAGGAAATTATTCTTCCCCTCTTGTTTATAACAACTGTACTGTAATTCCTACAGAAGAGATAACTAAACCTACACAGACTGTTATTACACCAAATGGTGATAATGTAAATGATGTTCTGATTTTTCCCGGATTAAAAGAGAATTTTGAGATAAAAATTTTTGACAGTTCTGGTCATCTAATAAAAACAATAGATGATACAAATCAATGGGATGGCACTGATGGTTCAGGAAAAATAGTTGAAAACGGCATATATATATATCAATGCAAAGTAAATGGCAAACTTAAATATTCTGGTTTAGTGGGGGTAGCAAAATGAAGAAAGGATCAATTTTAAGTATCTGTATGCTAAGCATATTTTTATTCAGCTCCAGTATGTATTCAGCATTTGTAGAACAACGCTGGAGTGCACGAGCTTCAGCAATGGGCGGGGCATACACTGCTATTGCTGATGATGGCTCTGCTCCTATGTATAATCCTGCAGGAATTGCTCAGTTAAACAAAATGGAATTCAATTCTATGTATACTTTTCTTTTTCCTGCATTAGATGTGAATACAATGGGACTTGCTTATCTTTCTTTCTCTTTCCCTTCTACACTTAACTTTCTTCAAAATATAGGAGCATTTTCTGTAAGTTGGGTCCATTATTATGCCTCTGAATTGTATAGAGAAAGTGCGTTTCAAATAAGTTATGGAAGAGAAGTACACGAATTTTGGACAAGAATAGGTAAAGATTTACAGCATAATGAACTTTATGTTGGCGCAAATATTAAATTTTTACAAACAAGTTTTTTAATGAAAGACACAGATACAGACCCTTTATTTGAGAGAGGAAAAAGGAGTAGTACTGTAGCATTTGATATAGGAATTTTATCAAAAATATATTCTAAAAAAAGCAAAAAGTATTATAAAGTGGGGTTCTCTATTTTTAATATTAATAACCCAGATATAGGGCTGAGCTCAGAAGATAGAGTGCCTCTATGTGTAAAACTGGGTGGAACAATTCCAGTAAAAACATTGCCATTTATGAAACAAATTTATATGAGCTCTCCACAAGTAGCTATTGATATTACTTATAGAAAAAAAACAAATTTCCATTTCGGATGGGAAAATAAATTTTTTAAAATATTAGCATTTAGACTTGGTGGAAATCTGGATGAAGCTACCACAGGAATTGGTGTAAATACAGATATAAACCGTGGGAAGTATAATATAGAATTCAATTATTCTTTTATTTTCCCATTTAGGATTACTTCAACAGGTGGAATACACTTTATCTCTTTTATAATGCGATTCAAAAGCCTCTAATTCATAAACATTTTGCACTATCCTGCGGTTATGAAACTTTATTAGAACCAATTTTCTATTTTTTTTGAATGATACTTTAACTCGAAATATAACGCTCTCACCCAATATAAAAAAGTAAAAACGAAAACAAATATTCCTACTTTTACTGATTTTGTAAGAATAGTTAGAATTGAAGATATTAAAAAATTAATTGCTAATATTACAATCAAAATAATCTTTGAACCCTTTTTCAACTGTTTTATATATTTTTTATTCATTATTTATTCACCTCTATTTAAGTGTAACAGTAAAAAATAATTGGTCAATATAACTAAAGGCTTTATAAGTTAAACCTAACATAGGAGATACTATAGTAATTCCAATTTGTATTGAACCGAAAATAATATATCCATAAATTGGATGTCCATATACTTCACCAAATCTCTGCAATAATATTTTTTAATAGCGTTTATGGGCTGCTCTATAAATATTAATTAGTTGTCCACCAGTATCTATTAGGGGCTTTTAATATACACATTTTTTGCAATTATTTTAACAAAGTTGTGCACCGTCCCTCCATAGATTTCATAAAATCATTACACTCATCCTCTCCCATATCTTCCCATATCCCTGCAAATGATAATATCTTTTCCCTATTTTGATAATTTCTTCTCTCCTTTGCCTTGCTCCTCTGATTTAATATAAAATCTATAAAATCATTAACTTCTGCAAGCTTTTCTTTGGGTATTTTGTATAATTTTTCATAAATATTATTTAAATTAATTTCTTGAATATTCATTTTTAACCTCTTTTTGTTTTTAAATAATAATATATCATTTTTTGTATAAAAGACAAGATAAAATTAATATTTAAAATTATTTAATTTTTAGTAAAGATTTTGGATTTCACATTCTCATTCTGTGAAATCAGGGGTATTTTCAAAGCAGGATGGTTTGAAAATACTCTGGACGGTAGTCCACATATAGTATCATGGACGGGGTGGTTTTCCTGCTTTCCTGTGTTTCACGGAATTCGGGATTTATGGGGTCAACCCATTATCGTAAACTTAAGCCCTTTAACATGTCACTCCTCTGCTTATGCAGGGGCAGGCTCCTGCGTAAGCAGGAAGCAGAAATCCATTGAGAGTGAAGGTCATTCCTGCGAAACTTGTCCCTTCGAAAAAAGGGAGCAGGAATCTATTTTTATTAGATTCCCGCTTTCGTGGGAATGACAACACATGTTAAAAATTGTGCAATTATTTATGCATTTAACTATATATACTAAATAAAAAAGGGAGATTCTTTCAGAAAGAAAGTAAAAAAATTAAATATAGGGGATATTCTGGATACAGAACCAAGTAGATACAAAAAGTATGTATTTTCTCAGCTTGTGCAATATGAGAAAAATAACTCCAATCCTTTTACTTTAAGCATCCGTCCACATAACTCAGAAGTAGCATGTAATCCTTCCATATAATATGGCAAAAAATCTCCTTGTTAATATGGCTATACTGATAATAATATACGAATTCATCTTAAATTAAAATCTAAACACAGGTGAGAAATAAATCAATATATCAGTATGCTTTTCTATTACAGACAATTTTTCGTTTTCCATTATATCATCATATCTTTTATTCAATTCTATATATTTACCTTCAAGACTTAATCCAAATCTTGCACTGAAATATGTATCTAATCGCGCTTTAATATAATATCCTTTAAGTCCTTCCATTAAGATATTTTCAGTCCAGTTGCTTGTAGAATCACCAACAACAAACATATATGCTGAGCCTATTAATGCAGGTGAATAATCAATACTAAAAAGAATAACAGGTGATTCATAAGAGAGACCAATTACAGGTCCAATACAGTTTCCCAGCATAGATTGAGGTTTTGTATCTGTATATTTTACATTATCAGGATTCCCCATATTGTTTTCAAATATTATTCCTGCATTAATAAAGAATTTTTCTAACAGTGGTAATTTTATATGAGATTCAGTTCCTATAAATAAAGGCCTACTGCTTACACCTATCCAGAATGACATATCAAATCGTTTGCTTTTGTAGCCAAATGTTATAAAGCCTCCAGAATAGGTGGATTTCATATCTTTTACAGAATCGTTAAATGTATCTGGTGGTGGAGCGGTTCTGGCTGAACTTGTAAATTTATCTTCGGTTTGGGAAGTTTTGGTTTTATAATACAAGCCACCAACTTTTATCTCAGTGTATTCAATATACCTGAACGGGTCATCTGCGGATAAATAGCTATCAATTAATGAATAAATATAAACCAGTGCTGCATAGCCAAGAAAATAGTATCCCATTCTATTATAAAAGTTATATGCATATCTGGATGTATGATACTCCATAGTATCCCAGAAACTATTCGCATCAGCTGTCTGATTCATTCTATCCTCTTCTTCTGAGGCAGTATTAAAGAAAAGGCAGGATAATCCAATATAAGTTGTTATCTGGATTCCTGTCATTATCCCAAGATTCTTATACCCATTATAATAAGCACCCCAGCCCGGGATAAGTGCTTTTGTTAATGCTGCTTTGGGATCAGTTGTGCGTCTGGGAATTTTGCCACCTAAAAGCATATCTTCTATTTCAACAATCCTATCAAGTTCACGCTCAATTGTAATATTTCTGCCTTCAGTTAGATGGATTTTTCCTTTGTAAGATTCATAGCCGGGATGCCGTATCTCTATAGTATATTCACCCGGATTTATATCTTTTAACACCAGAGGAGTTGTGCCTATGAATTCACCGTCAAGATATGCTTTTGCACCATCAGGAATTGAGTTAACTGTTATATTGCCTTTCTCCAATGTCCCTGCTATTTCAATAGAAGATTTTTTTACAATCATCCCTTCTTTTATTTCTCTTATCTTCTTTATTATTTTGCATTTACTGCCATTCTCATCTGAGCTTATCACTTCTAATTCACCTGCTACATTTTCCTCTCGCATAATTATTTTACCTTCGCTGTCTTTAATTAATTTAACATCAATAACTGTTAATCTATTACCCTTTTTTATACCAAGTGCAGACCCTATATCAATGTATATAGTATTAGCTTCTATAAGTTTTATTTCGCCATTAATACTGATTTTTTCTGCAATCTTTTTAACAATTTTTGAGCAGGCATCAGATAATTCTTCTAATGATGGAACATTTATGTTTTCAGATATTTCAACTGCACCATTTTCAATATCCACAAGTCTGAGTGTAATTACATATTTCACATATTTGCCTTCAAATTTTGAAATACTACCAAACACAATCTTTTTGACATTTAATAATTTTCCAACCTCTACAGCTTCATCTGCTGTAGTCATACCTGATAATTGGATACTTTGCTCTTTTAAAATTTCTTTTAATTTACTTCTTTCAAGCACATTAAATACAGGATGTTTTACAAATTCAGTTCTTAGAAGCTCAGTGGCAGTCAGAGCCACACTTTTTTTCACAGCGAGTGGCTCTAAATCCATAACAGCAATATTGAGCCCTGCTGAAAAGAGGAAATTAACAAAAAATATCCCCATAATTAAACACAAAATAATAAAGATACGTTTCATTGAAATATTCTCCTTTCCGAAGGATATACCAAATTTATCTATATATAATCAAAAGTCAACTTTTTATTAAGAGTGTTTAAAAATTATTTTATAATTGTTCTTATATTAAAAATTATATAAAATAAAATTTTATCTTATATGTGCATCAACAAGATGTAATATATTGATAAAAAATGTAGAAACACACCTTATAAGTATGTTAAATTAAACTAATATATCTAATAAACCTAAAGGTCTGTTTTTACAACTCATTATAAAAGGACTCTTTAAAAATATTATAATTATTCAACACTCTTATTTTTATCTTGACATTTGATTTTAAAAATTGTAAAATTTGTATATATTGATATTGTGATTAATTTCACATAGCTTATAAAATAATGAAAAACTTTTTTTATCTTTTTGGTTTGTTGTTTTTGATGTGGCTTGCACTTACATTGAGTTTTAATAAGCAGGAACTGATTACAGGAATGGGTGTAAGTTTTGTCTTGTCTCTGTTTTTATATAAGTATTATAAAGAGTTAGGATTACCCGGATTAAGTATAAAAAAATTTGTATATTTTCTTTTGTATATTGTGGTATTATTCAAAGAGATAATAAAAGCAAATTTTGATGTTGCATACAGAGTGATTCATCCGAAAATGCCAATAAAACCGGGCATTGTTACAATCAAAACCAGTCTTAAATCTAATATTGGTAAACTTACACTGGCAAATTCTATTACATTGACTCCAGGGACTTTTACTCTTGATATTAAAGATGATACTCTGCTCATCCACTGGATAAATGTTAAATCAGCTGATACAGAGAAAGCAACAAAAATTATTGGTGAGAGATTTGAAAAATATCTGAAAGTGATATTTGAATGACAAAATATGAAAAAATGAGTGAAGTATTAAAAGCACTTGCACATCCGGCACGCTTGCAGATTGTTAGTGGCTTGATTAAAGATGAATGTAATGTAACACAGATTCAAAAAAAGATGGGGCTACCCCAGTCTACGATTTCTCAGCACCTTAATGTGCTTAAGAATTGTAAAATAATAAAAGGTAGAAGAGAAAAGACCAAAGTCTGTTATCGGGTAATAAATAAATACGCTAAAGAGATAGTTAAGATGATGAATAAATAATGAGTCATATTTCAGGTTTTTTAAAAAGGTGTAAAAGTTGCTATTTATTTTGCGGTTTTTGTAGCCGTAATTTCGCCACGGATGGCGAAATAGGCGGAAACCTCGGAGCACTACACGGAAGTAGTGCGAGAATGAGCAAAATAAATAGCAACTTTTAAAGAATCTGAATTATTACGGTAGTAATTTTTGATGTAACAGAGAGCGAAAAGGCATTTAAATATATCGTATTATTTAAATATACGGATAATACAATATTAAGGAGTAGGTTGAATTGGCAGAAATTATATTTATAATTGTAATAGGATTGGGTATAATATTCTGTTTGCTGAGACTGATTAAAGGACCTACTGCTGCGGATAGGGTTGTTGCGCTGGATACGCTCTCTACTATCACAACTGCTCTGCTGGTGATTTTAGGATTTGTATTCAAAAGATATGTGTATTTAGATGTCGCGCTTGTTTATGCTTTGCTCACATTTATTGGTGCAATAGTGGTTGCAAGATTTTTGGAAAAAGGAATATGATAGAGAAATTAAAAATTAAATATCAAATATTAAAAATTAGAGAGTAAAAATGGAAATTTTTGGTGGAGTAGTTACAGGTTTTGGTGTGATTTTCTTATTTCTTGGTGCACTCGGGATATTAAGATTACCTGATGTATACAATCGGCTTCAGGCAGGCACAAAATGCACTACACTTGGTGCGTTTTGCACAATCATTGGGATTGGTATTATGCAACCAGAATGGTTTGTAAAAACTCTTCTTATTGCTCTTTTTATTCTATTAACAAATCCAATCTCAAATCATATAATTGGACGTGCAAGCAAAAACAGTGGTGTGCCACTTTGTGATAAAAGTATCATAGATAAATCAAAGGAATTTAACAGATGATTTTTATTACTTTTTTAGTAATTATAATGTTAATCGGCGCAATAGTTGCCTGTATCTTTAAGGATTTACTCAGCGCAGCAATCGCAGCAGGCATTGTAAGTCTGATAGCATCTATTCTTTTCTATTTTCTTCAGGCACCAGATGTTGCAATGGCTGAAGCATCAATTGGAGCTGCTCTTACTACTGCTATCTTTGTTTTTGCTATTAAAAAAACTGAAAGGTATGAAGAAAATGAGAAGGATAATTAGTTTTATTCTATTAATAATAATTTTTGTCGGGATTTATCTTGCGCTTACTCATATACCTTATGCTAAGGACAAAATGAAAGTTTCAAAACATTATATAAACAATGGCATAAAAGAGAACGGTGCAGCCAATATTGTTACTGCAGTTGTATTAAATTATCGTGGATTTGATACACTTGGTGAAGTAACAGTGCTTTTTATTGGTGCTGTGGGATTGGGAATGATTCTATTTGGCTCTCGCACAAATTCAAAAGATAGGACACCTGCGAGCTTAATTCTTACAACAGGTTGTAGGCTTTTATTCCCATTTATCCTTCTTTTAGGTATATATATCTTTATTCACGGACATTTAACACCTGGTGGCGGATTTCAGGGCGGTGCAATTATTGCGTCTGGATTTTTACTCAATTATCTGGGCTGTTTGAAAAGACCGGTTAAAGAAAATGGAATTAATGCTATAGAATCACTTGCAGGCACAATATTTGTTATGATTGGATTAATAGGACTTTTATATGGTGGTTATTTTTTATTAAATTTTTTGCCAAAAGGAGTATTAAATACTCTTGTAAGTGGTGGAATATTGCCTCTGTTATATATAGCGATTGGTTTTAAAGTTGGTGCAGAACTGGCTGGAATTATCTATAAATTGATGGAGTAAAATATGAATTTTCTGTATCAGAATATTTATTACATTGGTGCATTTGGTTTGATTTTTATTGGGCTTTATATTGTTGCAGCTAAAAAGAATCTTATAAAAATTATAATTGGGCTCGGATTTATCAGCACTGGTATAAATCTATTTCTCATAATAATCGGGTATATCAAAAAAGGCACAGCCACAATTTTCTCAAAACCGAATCTAAATCCTGCTCAAATGGTTGACCCTGTACCTCAGGCACTTGTGCTGACTGCAATTGTAATAGATGTTGCAGTGCTTGCACTTGCGCTTGGGCTGGTTATCGGATTGTATAAACATTATAAGACACTCAATATTAGAAAAATACGAGGCTTAAAATGGTGAAAACAGTATGGCAGAACCCTGTACTCTTGATTGCTGTTCCACTTGGACTTGCGTTCCTATCATACATTTTTGCATTAATAAATAGAAAAATCACAAAATATATTTCTGTTATTGGAATGCTTTTCAATCTTATACTTTCATTTATTCTTCTACCAAAAGTTATTGAAAAACCCATCATTATATATCTTGCAGGCTGGAAACCTCCTTTCTGCATTAATTTATATGTAGGTCCTGTTGCTATACTTTTTTCTATTCTTATTTCATTAATAGGATTTCTTGTTGCTATATATGGCATAAAC
>Ga0164318_10002052_pt1 | contig 18456 bp, 17 predicted proteins | sample GuaBasSedimGuay9_FD_113734 | JGI IMG/M metagenome (GOLD analysis project Ga0164318, IMG submission 113734) | Subseafloor sediment microbial communities from Guaymas Basin, Gulf of California, Mexico - Guay9, Core 4571-4, 0-3 cm | ecosystem: Environmental > Aquatic > Marine > Hydrothermal vents... | reverse complement strand
ACACACTCCGGTATCAGCTGGACATGATCGATTTGATTATGATTTAATTCAAGATATTTTCCGTGATCGCCTTCCGCCCAATTTTCGTGATTTAGGGGGACATGATCAATTAAATATGTCATTATTAGCATTAAATGGATCTCGATACTGCAATGGTGTCGCTCAAAAACATGCTGTAGTTTCCAGAAAAATGTTCCCGGGTTATGAAATCGATGGGATTACTAATGGGATTCATAATAATTTTTGGCTTAATCCATACTTTCGCAAGCTGTTCGATGAAAAAATCTCAGGTTGGTCCATGGATTATAATTTACTGCATAATGTTTGGGACATTGGGAATTATGAACTATGGAATAAACACATGCAAGCAAAAATGACCTTAATGGATTATGAAAAATCTCACAGCTGGGTATTACTCGATGAAAAGAAATTAACTATTGGGTTTGCGCGAAGAATTACAGAATATAAACGACCTACCTTAATTTTCAATGACGTAGAGAGATTGGGCAAGATTTGCAAAAAAAGAGTTCAATTTATCTTTGCGGGAAAAGCACACCCGCGTGATACTCAAGGAAAAGATTTTATTAAACAAATTAGTGATATGTCGGATTATCTCTATGACTCATACGGCATCGGCTTGGTATTTCTCGGTGCATATGATATGGATTTAGCAAGATTACTCGTTAGTGGGGTCGATGTTTGGTTAAATAACCCTCGTCGATATATGGAAGCCTCTGGAACTAGCGGAATGAAAGCTTCATTGAATGGAGTATTAAATTTTAGCGTTTTAGATGGATGGTGGATCGAGGGTTACCAGAAAGATCCAATGGCTGGTTGGTCAATTGGTCCAGGACCTCAAGATCCAAATGCGACCAAATATCCTGATTCATATGATGCAAACGATTTATATGAGAAACTGGAACGAGAAATTATTCCATTATATTACAATAATCGGGATGGGTGGACAGAAAGGATGAAACATGCTATTCGACTGGCAACCTACTTTAATACGCATCGAATGGTTGAAGAATATGCAGATAGAGCATGGAAGTTAAAATTACAACCTAGATGGAGCTCCGAACTGAATTTATAATATTTTTTCTAGTTTTTTATCTAATTTTTACAACTTTTATCAACAGATGAATATAGAAAAATCATCATCCGTTAGAAATTAATGAGCGTAAAAAGAAGAATTAGATAAAAAATCAATAAATTTTGGATATATATTATTCAATGTCTAAAATTCCTTCTTCAGCTAAACGAAAAACAGCTTCACCTTCAGCCAAGTTTGGTGCGTCAATCATTTTTGCTACCCGTTGATCTCCCTTTCCTTTCCGTAAGTAGATACGAACAGTTGCACCATGAGCAACCACGTTTCCCCCAGTGGATTTAGTAGGATCTCCAAAGAACACATCTGGTTTGCTTTGTACTTGATTAGTTACTACTACAGCAACATCAGGATACATTTCAGCCAAACGCAACAAATCATGAATGTGTAAATTTAGCAACTGTTGTCGATTTGCCAAAGTTCCACGTCCAATATATTCAGCACGAAAATGAGATATTAATGAATCTACGACGATTAATTTGATATTTTTTTCTGCAATAATCTTCATTGCATCTTTTATTAGCATTATTTGATGATCACTGGAGTATGCTCTGGCATAAATAACATTTTTAAGAACTTTCTTGTAATCCAAACCTTTTGCTTCAGCCATTTGAATAAGCCGTTCAGGTCGGAATGTGCCTTCAGTGTCAATATAAAGAGCATTTCCGTTAATTCCACCTTCACTTTTTGGAAGTTGTACATTTACGCACAATTGATGCATGATTTGAGTCTTTCCGGTTCTGTACTCCCCGTAGAATTCTGTAATTCCTCCTGTTTCTACACCAATACCTCCCAACAAATCATCCAAGTTTTTACTCCCTGTAGAAATTCGAGCTAATGATTTTCGTCGTTCCCATACAATATCAGCAGTTTTAAACCCAATATTTAACGCTTCTCGGGCAGATTCTATGATTTTTTGAGCCGTTTTTTCCCCTAATCCGGCTTCTTCAATCAATATTTTGGAAGGACAGATTGCAATGGCATTCACAGTACCATAACCTGCGTCTGTCAATTTTTTGGCAATTGTAGCACCAACACCAGGTAAATCCTTGATATCATAATTAATTTCCGAGAGTCCATTTAAAGATTCTACAATTTCTTCTTCAATATCATTTTCTGCTGGTAAATCAGATAATTCTTCAGCCTTTGAAATTTTTAAGGATTTAGAAGTTTTTTTGCTCTTTTCTTTGGTGATTTCATCATCATTACTAATTAGCTCTTCCAATAAGACATCTTCATCAAGTTCTTCTACTTTTTTACGGGTAGATTTCTTAGTAGTGCTCTTTTTGGCTTTAGCAGTTGCTTTTGCTTTCGTGGTTTTCTTTTTTTTTGCTGGCATGATACTAACCCTTTTCACAATTTGAAAGCCAGAACAATCCGACTCAAACATTTGAAGAGAATATCCAAATTTTGGCCGAATATACTTTCATTTCTTCTATATTACAAATATTATGTTTTTATATAAAAACTGGCTTATTATCAATTTACTAAATCATTGTTTTAACTAGGAAATTTATAAACACAGTTATAAAGCTTGAGAAAATAAGAAAAAACTACTCTTCTAAAATATCAATTATCCTGTTTGTAGTAGCTCGCATATTTACAAAAGCTAAATCCATGCGAGCGTCAGCATCTAATACACCAACGATAATGTAATCTTCACCACATTGCATTACTAAGAATTTACCTTCGCTACCTTGGATGATACAAATATCTAATGAGCCTTTTTTCAATTCCATTAAAACTCGCTCACATGTCGATAAAATAATTGCAGACATAGCCGCGATATGCATATCACTGATTCCTTCTTCTAAAACAGCCGATACAATCAATCCTTCGCGTGATACTAATGCCGCACTATCTAATCCTTCAATTTTTTGCATAAGTTCCCGTAATAAATAATTTAACTGCGCTTCTTCTTCCAAGATTCTGCACCAACGTTTGCCATGAATGCTTTTATCGAACATTAATTTAATTTACTTAAAACTAAAACTAATACTCTACAATTATAATTACAATAAATACCTTAAATATTTTCTTTTTCATTTTGATCATATTTTGGATAATGGAAGAAAGTTATCCAATAAATAGAAATCAGATCCAATTGTTAAGTTTTGGTATGTAAACCTTTAAAAACTTGTATCCCCTTAAAAAGTTCGTAGAAATTATTCACAATCCTCTGAAATTTAGACTCGGAGCAACATTGAATAAATCAACAATAAAAACGGATAAAAAAACAAAACGGTGATCTTAATGAGCACAATCAAAACCAAAAAAGGTGCAGTAAAATCAGCTTTTGGATTTTGCCCAGTATGTGGAAATATACTTCTACCTAAACGGCGGACTCAGACACTTTATTGTAAAATCTGTAATAAAGAATACCCTATGACTGAAGAAATGAAACAATACAAGAAAGTTGAACGAAATAAAGCATCGCAAAAGAAAAAAGAAAAGAAACAAGTGCTAAAAACGCCCATTATTGAAGAATCAGAGAAAAAACCATCCATTTCGGAGGATGAGCGTGATGCATTTGAAGATTTATTTGAAGCAACTAATTACGATTAAATATTGACTTATTTTTTTATTCTTTATTTATTTATTGATTTCCTTAACCAATCACAATAAAGTTGATAATTTTTTAAAGCTCTTACGGCTTGATGCGGCATTTTAAAGGTGGGAAATCCCACTTCATTTAGAAATTGAAAAATAGGTTCTTTTAATCCCAAAAAAATTACATTGATAATCGGAAACGAATACTTGTGCATTAGTTTCAAGGCAGATTTAATACTATCTTTACTGAGATCAATCCAATTTTGCATCTTTTTCACATTAATATCCGAATTAAGTACTTTTCCGCCTTCATTTTGATAGCGGAAAAAACTATTTCCTAAAGCCCCATAAACCAACATGGCATCTAATTCATTAGATTTGGCAATAATTTTTGGAACTGATTGATAAAAAAATACCGGATTCAATGAAAATGTATAATCTAAAGGATTAGTTGTTTGGGCGGTTGGAGGCATAAACTTGCGAATTTTTATTTGAAGCTTTTCTGAAAAATCCGGAATTTTAAATCCCAATCGAGAACTTTGATCTGCCATAGTGGCACCTGGCCCTCCTGAATTAGTAACAACTGCCACTCGATTTCCTTTTAATAATACCCCATTGGGTAGTAATTTTGAGCAGATTGAAGCAGTATCCAATAGTTCTTCCAAGGTTTTTACACGCACTATACCGGTTTGCCGGCACATTCCATCGAATATCTTATCATTTCCTCCCATGGAACCAGTATGAGACAGAGCTGCTTTGGCACCCCCTTCCGAGCCACCCACATATAAACAAATAATCGGTTTACGTGGAGATATCTCACGAGCCAATTGAAAAAACAACCTCCCCCGCTTAATTTCTTCAATATAGAGTAAAATCACTTCAGTTTCGGGGTCTTCTCCTAAATAGCTGAGACAATCGCAAATATCAATAGAGGCTTCATTCCCTACCGAAAAGGTTTTAGATAAGTTAAGATCTCTCTCTTCCAGGAGCATAAAACTATGAGAGACAAATGTGCCGCTTTGGCTGATGATTGATACTTTTCCGGGCTTCTGATTGTATGATTGCACAGTCGTGTTCAAGATACACTCTTCTGGAGAATCTAGAGATACTTTAGTGTGTGTGTTTAAAATTCCGATACAATTAGGACCTAATATGTGCATTCCGTATTTGGAAGCAATTTCAATGAGTTCTTGCTGATCATTAACATTATTTTGCTCCCGATATCCAGCAGTAACGATAATTACATTTTTGCATCCATGCTCACCCAATTCCTCCAGAATTTTGGGCACATGCCGTTTTGAAAGAATAATTTCTGCTAAATCTATAGGACCCGGAACAGAACTTACTGAAGGATAGGCTTTCTTTCCAAAAACAGTAGTAATCTTTGGGTGGATAGGATAGATTTTTCCTTTATAACCATTATCGATTAATGTAAGTAATTGAAAAGCCCCCATGTTTTCAGGAATTCTTTCATTCGCCCCGAAAACAGCCACTGAACTAGGATTTACAAATTTGTGGAGAAAATGCTCGCAAAAATTGTCCATTATATTGATTTTAAAACTTCTGACTATTAAAAAAGGTTTTTTTTTAATTTCTTAAAAAGCGGGTAAATTTGATTTCTCGTATAGAGAAAATCCCCCAAATTCAAAATAATTCAAAATTAGGAAAAAATTTAACTCAATCATCCAATTGGCTTTTAAGATAACATTCTTGATCCACACTAATAATCTTAGGAATTATGGTGAAATCTTTAAATAACTTTATTAAAAAGATCATTTATACAAATAATTAATTGGTAGTGTAAAAACATGTCAAATGCAACTGAACAGAAAATAAGAAATGTGTTTAAATTTTACAACACTGAAGCCGATGTCCTCATGATTGACTATGAAGGACGACTGGATGGTTTTATCACTGATCCAGATGAAAATCCTGATATTTTACGCATGATAGAACATACTTTGTATCCCAGCTTAATTTAATTGCTGGAATTTATCGATACTAATTCGATCAAAATTTACTGAAAAAATACTAAAAAATTTAAAGCAAATTTTTACTTTTTACCTTTTTTACTTGATTTAAATTGCTTTTCCATTGCTTTTTGCACAAAATCACTAAGCTCTTTGGCTTTAGAATTCTTCGCAAAATGCTCCCTTACTGGAGTAATCAATTCATCCAAATACTTCACAACAGTATTCTTTAAATCAACAGGATTTAATTCTCCCGCCGTATACGCCTTAGCAAGATCATCGTAATTGGAATAAGTAATATTACCGCCATATTGATCTGGTCGTTCTACCTTAAATTCATCAAATCTTTCAAATATAATGTATTTGCAGTACTCCAATACAGGATTTTCTTCAATCTGTTGCGGGGGGCACCAAGCTTTCCCAATCTTCTTTTGGATTTGCTTTCGAGTATCAAGCATGAATATCGCACTGTTCGGGTCAGATTTACTCATTTTACGGGCAATTTTCTTGTCCAATTCATCCATATTGTTCTCGGGTGGCTTTCCCAAACCCATTAACATGTGATGATGAATAGCTGCAGGTTTATGAAATCCCAGAGGTTTCGCAACTTCCCGAGCTAACATATTTACTTTTCGCTGATCCAGCCCTAATTGACAGATATCGGTTTTCAATACAAAGATATCCGCACATTGCATTAACGGGTAGAGGATTTGAGAAGATTGAAGGGCATCGGTCGAATTACGACCCATGATCTGTGTGCACCTTAGTACTCTTTTAAGACTGGTATTCATCGATATCTTTAGCACAAGTTCCCAATAATTCGGATCCTTTACTAAATCGCTGGCATAAATAAATTCTACGTGCTCGAGATTGATTCCGCAAGCTTTCCAGACTTCTACAAAGTAATCCCCTACTTTTTTTATAACATCCAAGTCTCCACCAAATTTCTGATTGGCTGCCGCATGCCAATCGGCTACAAACATTTTAAATTTTACCCCCGCAGAGGTGAATTTGTTAATGTTTATGGCGCGCAGCAAACCTTGGGCGATATGAATTTTTCCGGATGGTTCAAAGCCATCATACGCAATAATCTCATAGGGTTTACGATTTTCCAGCAACCATCGCAACTGACCTTCATCTTCGGTAATTTCGCCTCCAGTTCCAACAGATTTTAAGAGTTCCAGACGTTCCTCAACGGTAAGCGAGGCGGGATCTTGCACACTATTTTTCAGCATGGGTGGAAATTAGTGGGATAACACAAAAATTTTTCCAACTTCAAAATTAGAAAAACTAATCTGAAAAAAATCTGAAAAAAATGTCACGAAAAATGAAAACCCTTATATGGCTTCATTTTTAATATTATTCTTCTTTCTGATATTTAATTGCGGCATGAGCAGCAGCAACTCGAGCTACAGGAACACGGAATGGACTGCAGCTGACATAATCTAAGCCAACTTGTTGAAGGAACATAATGGTGTCTGGATCTCCACCTACTTCTCCGCAGATACCGACTTTTAAATGTTCATTGTGTGCTTCAGCTCGACCTTTTCGACCGTCTCTCACACACATTTTCACCAATTTGCCGACTCCGTCTACATCTATATGCTCAAATGGATTTTCTTTCATGATAGGAGGCACAATATCATCGATATATTTGAGTAGAAATTTTCCTTCCACATCATCTCTTGAAAAACCAAAAGTCATTTGGGTTAAATCATTGGTTCCAAAGGAGAAAAATTCGGCTTCTTTGGCGATTTCCTCTGCAGTCAAAGCGGCACGTGGAATTTCAATCATAGTACCCCATTTGATTACATTTTTAGGAGTGAAATTGGCATCAGCTAAGATCTTTTCAGCTAAAGGTTTAAGAATTGATTTCAACCGAACAAATTCGTTTACATGTGATACCAGTGGGAGCATAATTTCCAAATGTACATCAATACCCTCATTTTGAGCTTCGACTAATGCCGTCATTAAAGCCCGCACCTGCATTTTATAAATTTCAGGATTGGTATTGCCTAAGCGCACACCTCGATGACCCAACATGGCGTTTTCTTCTTTTAATTCTTCGTATTTACGAAGCATAAATTCTAATTCCTTATACCTTTCGCCTTTATCCCCTTTCACCCGTAATTCGGTAAATTCTACGAGCATGGATTTATAATCGGGTAAAAATTCGTGAAGAGGAGGATCCAAAAGTCGAATTGTGACAGGTTTACCATCCATTACTTTAAAAATTTCATAAAAATCTCCAGATTGTAATGGTTCGAGTTCTTTCAATGCTCTTTCACGACCTTCCAAATCTTCAGCTACGATCATTTTGACCACTTTTGGAAGACGATCTTGAGCATTGAACATACGTTCAGTTCGACATAAGCCAATACCTTCTGCTCCGTTTTTCACTGCATCTTTAGCCATTTGAGGTGTATCAGCGTTAGTTCGAACACCTAATTTGCGATATTTATCACATAAGTCTAAATAACGCTGGAATGAACCAGTTATTTCGGGATCTACAACTTCTACTTCTCCCACATAAACATTACCATTCAATCCATCAATTGAAATGATGTCACCTTCTTTGAAAGAAATTTGGCCACTTACTTTGGCAATGCCAGCTTCTTCATCAATTTCTAAATCACCTGCACCTACCACAGCAGGGAGCCCGATCCCTCGAGCTACAACGGCAGCATGGCATGTTTTACCCCCCCGAGAAGTTAAAATTCCCACAGAGGCAACCATTCCAGGGAAATCTTCAGGTTTGGTTTCTTTACGCACTAAAATTACTTTTTCACCCGCTTTTTTCGCTTCGATTGCTCGGTCACAATCAAAAATAGCTTTTCCAGATACTGCTCCAGGAGAAGCATTAAAACCTTTCACTAAAGGAGCTTTACGTTCATTTGGTGAAATACGTTTGTGAAGCAATTCTTCGATTTTTGAAGGCACCACCCGTAAAACAGCGGTCTTTTCGTCAATAAAACCTTCATCCAACATATCAATAGCAATTTTTACGGCAGCAGAAGCAGTCCGCTTTCCAGTACGTGTTTGTAAAAAATAGAGCTTTCCATCTTCGACGGTAAATTCACAATCTTGCATATCTTTATAATGATCTTCTAATTTATGGGCTAAGTCATAAATTTGGTTCACAATGTTAGGATTATCTTGAGCTAATTCTTCCAAACTAATAGGTGTTCGAACACCTGCAACAACATCTTCTCCTTGAGCATTTACCAAATATTCGCCCATTACTTTTTTTTCTCCATCCATAGGAGAACGAGTAAAGAGAACACCTGTGCCAGAATTATCGTTTCGATTTCCAAAAACCATGCGCATGACATTAACGGCAGTTCCATAATTTGGAATTTTATTCATTTTACGATAAGCAACTGCTCGTTCGCTGTCCCAAGATTGAAAAACTGCATTAATCGCTCCGAAAAGTTGTTCCCATGGATCCATGGGGAATTTTTTACCCAGAAGTTTTTCATATTCAACTAAGTATAAATTGCTTAATTCACGCATTTCGGCCGTATCTAATTCGATATCGAGTTTTTTACCCTTTTTCTCTTTGTATTCTTCCATGATATAATCGTAAGGTTCACGACCAGTTTCTTGAACGATGTCAGAATATGACATGATAAATCGACGCCAAGAGTCCCAGGCAAAACGACCATTGGTTTTAGCCATATCCTCGGCAATTTCTTGAGTCATGCCAAGATTTAAGACTGTGTCCATCATCCCAGGCATGCTAACTGGAGCACCACTGCGAACAGATAACAATAATGGCTTCTGGACATCTCCAAAAAAGTAATTGCTACGAGTTTCGAGTTTTTTTATGCTTTCTATGATTTGATCTTTAAGTCCATCAGGCCACTTCTTATGCTCGGCATAATATAGGCTGAATTTGCAAGGAATGTTAAATCCATAAGGAATTGGCAATCCGAGAGAGGTCATATTAGCTAAACCAGCACCTTTTCCACCAAAAAACTCCTTTAATTTTTCGGTAGATTCAAATTGATTCGGATCAATTTCATCAAACATATAGACCATTTTTTCGGTCATTTTAGTTTCACCTAATTTTTTCGATTCCTTCTTCTATGTGATAAAATAATTGCAAGAAGAAGGAGAGTTAAGGAATTTAATGTAGCAAAAAAAATAAAATTTAGGGTTTTTTAGACCAAAAGCTTTTAATGGGAAGATTTATACAACATTTCACATTTTCCTCGATTTTTTTTCAAAAAAAGGCCGTTTTAAACGGCACATTTTTCTATCAAAAAAATCCCTTTAAAAACGCTCCAATATGACGGGCCATTGCTTGTGGGTTATAACCTCCTTCTAACAGAGCAAATCTTACTCCCCCGCATCGTTCATCAGAAAAATCTTTTATCATTTTTCCCAATTCTAAATAGGCATTTTCGGACAAAAGATTCCCCCAATCTTCCAAACCTTGATCAAAGCCTGCAGAAACTGCTATGATATCGCATTTTCGGGCATTATCCAACGCTTCTTGCACAACTTCTAAATATATACCTTCTGATTGTGCATTCGGGTTGAGAATCTCATAATCTTGCCGGTGTTTCCCTCCATAAGATCTTAATATGTTGATATTTCCATCTCCTGTATGCAGATCAAAGTCCAGAATGAATGCACGTTTTTTCTTATGTTTTTCCCTAAGATAAAGGAGCGCTACTGCCAGATTGCAGAAATAACAGAATCCCCAGCTTGAATTCGCTGAAGCATGATGACCGGGTGGGCGAATTAATCCAAATGTAGGTTTACCTTTAACAGCAAGTTCGGCACATTCTAGTGCAGCCCCAGCCGCTAATCGAGCCATTTCATAAAGCTGTGGATGAGTACGAGAGTAATGATTTTTGATTGATGCGATGTGGGCAGAAGAATGAGCACGAAGTAAATCTTCCATTGTTGCCGTCTTTGGTTTCACAAATATTCTTGGATCGGGATAATTAGCTTTTAGCAATTCTAAACTGGGTTCCAGACGCCCGATTTCACCTGCGGGAGTGTCGTCTATTTCGTGCAAAAAACGAGGATGGAAGACAATTTTCATATCATTCTTATGAAATTTCAGGTATTAAAAGGTAATTTGAAGTTCATCTGACCTAAAAAGTGACAATTTTTTACTGATCAAAGTTGATCTACCATGAAGATAGTTTTTTTATTCGACAAAAAAATAAGAAGAATATTTTAGATAAGATTATGATATAGAATAAAGAATCTTGTTCAATTATATGAGATATCGATATATTATCTAAACTAATTGATTTATTAAAAAAAATAGATATTCCTGTTGGTGAAACTAAAGTATTTTGCTCCCATTTCAATTTTTCCGTCAGATTTTGGCTAACAATCATATGATTATGATGAAATTCATCAAAATTTATATGAGAAAGAAAAGAAAATTTGCTTTGATATCGCTCGATTTGAGATATTTTCGACCAATTACAAAAATAAATATCAACAAGTGTGCCATTAATATCAATAACAAGGTTCCCAGTTAGAAACTGTATGATTTCTAAATTGCCTTTTTGAGAGCTATTTTTTACGATGTCGTTATATATTGTTTCATATATATTTTCATAATCAGAACTTGGAATATTCATAATAAAATCTGTTTCTAATTCACCCCTTATAGATTTCATGTGATTAAAAGACATTGTTAAAGAACCTTGATAAATTCCATAAAGAGAACTCGGAATTAATACTATAATTAGAAAATAGATTAAAGTAGTTCGATTATAGTGAAAGAAAAAATTTTTTGATTTTGTCATTTTGGTTTGACCTCTTTTTTTAAAAAACACTATTATAGTATTACTTTCTTCTTTTGGATATAATTACATACAAGATTACAACGCTTGAAACGACAACTCCCAAAATAATTATCGCACTGTAATCATTGTTATTAACCACTGAATTATCTTCATCGATTTCATAGGGAATAACAAAATCGGTTTGTATCAAGTTTAAATCATATAACCCGCTAGTTTTTAAAATTCCAAACTCATGTGCAAAAAAGGGAAGCTCAAGCAAATTCCAACCTATTATTAATATTCCAGCAGATCTTTCATAATAAACAAGAGAACTAGTCCGATTCGACGGTTCATATCGAAAACTCTTCAGATGGTAAATCTTACTGCCTATTTTTAATATATTATCTATGCTATTACATTCTCCATAGAATTCATCATTTAAGTAATTATAAAGTTTAATTTTTTGGCCCTCAGATATGTTTTCAATCGATTTTTGAAAAAAGAAGAAATTTCCAATTTCTGTTCCATTTTGATAAAAGAATGTATTGCTTGAATAATTATATTGGTAGGCGTTCTCCCGCGTCAAAAATGGCTCAGAATTTTCAGAGTTGGAAAATTCAAATTTAAAAACTACTTGGTAAATTGAGTCTAATGGGGTGAAATTTATTTCAAAATTGCAAAAAATATCAAAATAATCGCGGGATTCTCCGTTAATATCAAGAGTACAATCTAAGTCGCTAATTTGGTATTTTAAATAACTTCCCATGTTGATATCAGCAGCTTGAACTGCAGAAACTCGAAAACTCGAATTATATAACCCAAGAAAAACCAAGGCAATTAGAAATAAAAATTGAAGTCGATAAAATTTTCTTTTTTTTCCAATTTTCATAAGTATCATCATTTTTCACCAGTAAAAAAACTTAAAAAAAATTTTCCTTCGTTATTACTCAAAATAGATGAGTAACACGGATTTTAACTTACTTAATTGTTCAATCATTAACTCACATAAGTTTGTGTCATAGGGGTCCGCCACAACCCTGTTAAACCATGATTATCCCATGTATCATCGTATTCGTCTTGAACTTCAGTACCATCAATCGAATATGTATCGAATACTTTATAAAACGCATATCTTGAATGATGTGCTTTTTCACGTAAGACTCCTAAAACTTCATGTTCAATTCGGATTATTTCTTCTGCGCCGTTTTTTACATATGTTATTGTATTTAACCAGCTATTATCATCCCATTCATAAACATCTTGATAAGATGAATCTGATGCATAAAAAGAATAATAGACATCTTCGAAATATACATGATTATAATCCTCAACTATGGTAAAAGTTGTATACGATATTAAGGAAGCTTGAGTTTTATAACCCCAATTATATCTTTGAAGTAAACCTTGAGTTTGATAAGTTCTTGTTTCAGTACTTGTTGCAGATACATAACTTGCGGTAAAAATCGTTAAAAAGCAAGTCACAATTGCAATAGATATGAAAAGATCTGTAACTTTTTTATTTTTCGTTTTTTATTTCACCTTCTTTGCAGAATAAATTCTGCGAGAAAAAAAAAAAAATAAAATAAAAGAGAATTGGTTCGATTCTATTACAACCGATTGATAGGATAGATAGGAAGATAATTCATATTTTTGCATATTTTTTTAAAATTGAATTAGATTTTGCCAGAATTATTCTCTTTCTTTGAAAAAATGAAAAAAATTTTTTGAAAAACACTTTTTTTCGATTATAGTCTTGATTCCTATTGTGCTTATATATTAAATTAGTAAATTATAATAATAATTTTGATGATACTTTTGCTTATAAGATGGGGATTTCATGGACGATATTAGGTTTAAACGATATTTAGATAAAATTACCTATATTCAAGATAAACTTCAGTATTTTATCCCAAATGCTTCAAATGATCTGGAAAAGAATGGTATACTTTATTGTGTTCAGACTTCAATTGAAGCTAGTATCGACACTATTGCCATGATTATTAAGGATTTGGGATACGACGTAAAATCGGATAAAGAAAACATTCGTTTTTTAGTCGAAAAAGACATTATCAATCCAGAATTAGGTATTTTTTTTGAAAAGGCAAATGGATTAAGAAATCTTCTTGTTCATAGGTATAATGGGATTGAAGAAGCCCGAATCTTTCAGGAAATTGAAATAATTAAAAAATACTTGTTAGTATGGATAGATAACTTGGAGTATCTTATTAATGAAATCAGAAATAATCAGTCAGATTCGAAATGATTTAAAAGATCTATCAAATTTTGATATCGTTCTTTTCGGTTCTCAGGTAGAAGGCGGCAATCGGCCGAATTCTGATTATGATATCGCAATATTGATCTATTCCGAAAATGAACAAGAAACTAATACAATCTTTCAAAAATTTCTTCCTTACAATTTTAAGCCTTATGAAATCCATATTTTTGAAACTTTACCCATCCAAATTCAAATAAGTTTGATAAAGAATTACAAGGTGGTATTTGGGGACCCTTTAGAAATTTCCGAATATTTTTACAGTTTCCGCAAGCGCTGGGATGATTGTAAGCATCGGATTTTTGAAAATATGTTTCAATCTTCCAAAGAAAGGGAAATACTCCGTCGAAGATCGAAACCAATTTTGGAAAAAATTAAAAAATAATTGAAAAAAAAGCGAGTCAAGATGAGTTATAAAATTCAAGGATCGTGAGTAATTATTTTGAATCAATTCATTATGGGCTTGTGAATGGGCTCGAAGTAAATCTTCCGTTGTTACCGCTTCTGGTTCCACAAATATTCTGGAATCGGGATAATTTACTTTTAACAGTTCTAAACTGGGTTCTAAGCGCCCAATTTCACCGGCTGGAGTAATATGAAATTCATCCGAATTAAAAAGTAAAATTAACATTGGATGCAATTACGTTCACGGATTAGGAATAGACCCGGGGAGATTTATTCACCCAATGGGATGCCCATTAGTTATTGAACTCCCGAAAACTGATTCCGCAAACCAGCGCCATTCGAAATGTATTTTCTCATACTTTTATCCTGGCTAGACAACGGGTCTTTGGTGGTAAGGAAGAAGTAATTATAATAGTAATTAATCGATAAAAAATATTATGAGTCGATTGGCTCACCCGTGTGAAATGAAACGAATTCAGAATTATCTGCGAGCTTTTCTTTAGTTGTTTTTTCCAACAAATTGGGTAATAAGAATCGGACGGCTAACAAATAAAATGGAATAAGGGAAAATTCGATAATTACTGAAAGATAAAAAGGAGCTTTCATTCCTAGATTATCCCATGCATATCCTCCAATAAGAGGGCCAACGATTCCGCCCAAATTTGTAATAGTTTCTTGGGAACCGAAAATTTTGCCACGAAAATTTAATGTGCTCCGAGAAAGGAGATTTTGAATAGCTAAAAATCCCAAGGAAACAATAGTATTATCCAGAGTCCACAATACCGCAACCAACCATAAACTGGAGGTATTCACCAAAAAATAGGTAATCAAAGCCCCCATAACGCTCGATATAGTGATGCTTAAAGCGGGATGAAATCGGTCGGCAAGATTTCCGATTTTTGAGGCGAGCAACATCTGAATAATCCCAGCAGGAACATAAAGCAGCAAAACTGTATTGGGATCAGAACTAAGATTTTTCAGAAAATAGACTTGAACAAAAGGGCGAGCAATGCTACTGTTAATTGACTCAAGAATTAAAACTAAAAATAAAATTATCAACCCAATTTTTAATCCGGTTGACCATTGTTCTTTTTCAACCAGTTCTAATGAATTGATAGTAGAATCAGAAGGGGTGAGAGAAGGTGGCAGAGATGATGCAGAAGAAGAAGGGGATGAATGGGGTAGGTATTTCATATTTTCATCTACCTTGTATAAAAACTGAAATCCGGCAAAGAAATTAGCAGCTGTAAATAGAATCAGAGGAGAGTAAATAATTAGTGGAGACATTCCAATATTATTAGTTTTTAAGAAAATCAAGAATCCTACAGTCGATCCTGCCATGATACCATAACCAAGAGCTGAACTACGGCGTCCATAAGCATGACTGCGGCTGTCAGGAGAAGATTTTTCAGCGATCATGGTGTTAAATGGAACCCAGAAAAATCCTGCACCCATTCCAAGTATAAAAGTGGAAAGAGCGATCAAGAAATATGAGCGGATTATGATTGCAAGGTAAAAAATCAAATAAGAAATCCCCCGGCCAAACGAACCAATGAGAATTAATTGTGTTTTTGAACTTTTATCGGTTAAAAAACCCGCAATTAGTGAAGAAATTAAATAACCTGCGATTTGGACTGCAACGATTAATCCTAAGTAAAAACCACTTATCAGTAAAATGGTAGTTGCAATGTATGGTACGAGAAATTCCACATAAAACATTCCTAGACCATTCCAAAATATGATTTGAAGCATTATTTTGAAATCAGAAGTAAATGCAAGATTTTTGGTGGAAGAAACCATTATTAAAGAAAAAAAGAATTGATTTATGAAATTTTTGGAGAAATTAAAGTTTAAAGGTTGAAAATTCTTTTTCTAACCATAATTAACAGAGAAAGAAATTATTAATTTAGAAAGAAATAACTAACTCAGAAAAAAAATTACATTACAAAATTAAAATCGTTCAGGTCGACTATCCTCCATGTCTTCATCATCATCACCCAATAAATTGAAAATGGAATGTGCATTTTGCCATTTGCCCATAAACTTCCTTGATTTATCCACTAAGGGGCCAGTATCAAAGCAAAAAATCTTAAAATGTAGTAACGGGCATTTGATTCATCGAAAATGCTTGGAAAAGCGAATTATTATTGACCCTAGTTGTCCAATTTGTGGAGCTGCTTATTCATCAGAAATTCTTCAAACTTTTTCTCAAATTTTTAAAAATTTTAATCCAACCAAAAGCACAAATAACCAAGACAATATAGATAGTATATCAAAGAAACAATATGAAAATTTACAGCAAGAAATATTAGAATTGGAAAATAAATTAATAAGCGTAAAGAAAAAAGAGAAAAAAGTCAAACAAGAATTGCAAAATACCATTTCCCGTCGTAGAAAACTGGAACAAGAATTACAAACAGTACAAGGCAAACAAGTCACTTTGGAATCTCAAATGGACCAAATTCAACATGAAATCAACGCGTTCCACCGCCAAATCGAAGTTTTTGAAAATTCTATTCCAGAAGGTAAAAGATTAACAGATATTACTGCCATTTCAGCGGAAGTAGAAGAAGATGTTGTGCAATCTCAAAAAAATCGAAAGGACAATGAAAACAAGATCACGAAATCTACACAACGAGCGGGGACTAAAACTATAGCGAATTTCTCAAATTCAAAAGACTCATTTAATTTCCTTTCGGCTATTTCGGAAAAGGTATCGCAGAATTCCAACATAATAGATCAATCTCAAGATAATTCATTTGATCCAGGTCTAGAAGATGACTTCGATTCATTAAACTTCACGGAATTAGTAACCCGAAGGGCAAAACGGCAACATCATGAAGAAAAAAAAGGTTCATACCTTGCTTTTCAGGAATTAACAGAAAAACGACTGAAAAATAGACCTGGAAAGATTAAACATCCTTCGTTCATCGATACCACTGATGCTGCAGCAGTGCTTCAAGATTCAACATCTCGAAAAACAGGAACTAATGGAAAAAAATCATCATCATCTTTCAATTTTCCCCAAACAAGCATTAAACAGACCCCCAAACCTAAAACCAATCCCGTTCCCAAACCAATTAACTCAGTCTCTAAAACAATAACTGCTTCTAATGCTGATATTGCTAGTTCATCTAAACATACCATACCAAGCGTAAAACCATCATTCAGACAAATATCAGTATCAACTAAAAAAAATACTCCAATATCAATATCAAAAACGATTCCATCATCAAATTCAGCCGTTATTGATGAAGCAGCAGCTTCAAAAAAAGAAGGCCCTTTATGTGTGATCTGTCATGCTCCGATTAATCCAAAAATTCATGCTTCTCATGAAGTGGCCAACAATGTGAATTCCAACTCATCAAACGAGGGTGATTTAGTTCAATGTCCTAATGCACATCCGGTTCATCGGGGATGTTTGAAATTGTGGATAGTTCACAGCGATTTATGTCCGGTTTGTCATGAAAAATACGATCCAAGTGTAATTGCTAGTTTTAATGAATTTAAACAAGTATATGCCGATCAAAAACAAGCACTAAAAGAGCGAGAAGAAATGGAACAGGCTCAACGGGAACGGGAAGAGTTATTGAAAAAAATTGATCCTGAATTCACCAAAAAGTATAATGAAGCAGATAAATTAATGAAATCGGGTCAATACAATGAAGCGTTAAATGCCTTTTGGGATATTTTAGACAAAAAATATTTTCCAATAAAAGATCAACGGATGCTACGAACTATCTTAAACATTGGATTAATATATTATAAATTGGGAAAACAAGCTCATGCAATTAAACAGTTTATGAAAATCGTTAAAATTGATTATAATTACCCTCTTGCTTTTTACTTTTTGGGATTGTGTTATGATCAATTGGGGGCCGCGGATAAAACCAAATGGGCTTTAGAACGTGCCTTAAGAAATACGCAACTTTTAGCTCAAGAAAATCCAAGATATGCAAAATTTATTGAAGATATCGAACAACGTCTGCAGAAACTTCCAATTTAAAAAATTTTGAAATCTTTCCAAGGAATTTCCAGATAATAGAATTGATTATGCACTAATTTGGAAATTTCATTTGCAGTCCAGAGAATTTTTAAAATTTCTGTTTGTTTTGGCCAAATGCGTAAAATAATTTTATAATTTTTTGTTCCTATTTCGACTACGGCATTAATTTTACATAAAAAGTGAAAAACACCCTCTTGAGAAATATTGGATGGGTTCATGTTCTGCACTTCAGGTGGAGGATTTTGTAGGGAATATCTTTTTAACGGTAGTTCAATTCCAGTTAGGAAAAAATTCAGAGAAGAATCTTGGTGAGAAATTAACTGCCCGAGGGGCGTTTGAATAATTATCTTATCTTCGAAGATTTTTTTTGAAATAATCGGCCAAATATT
>Ga0164318_10002051_pt1 | contig 18462 bp, 13 predicted proteins | sample GuaBasSedimGuay9_FD_113734 | JGI IMG/M metagenome (GOLD analysis project Ga0164318, IMG submission 113734) | Subseafloor sediment microbial communities from Guaymas Basin, Gulf of California, Mexico - Guay9, Core 4571-4, 0-3 cm | ecosystem: Environmental > Aquatic > Marine > Hydrothermal vents... | reverse complement strand
TCAGCTAGAAATGGCACGTCAAGTTGGGCTGAATATCCCGCGTACTTTAGTGTCTAACAGCCCCGAAAGAGTTCGAGCATTTCAGAAGCAAGTGGATGAAGTCGTCTACAAACCAAGCATGGGCGGCGCACTCTGTTTACCACTGGACGATGCTGAAATGGCACGGCTCGATTTAATCCAACAATCCCCCGTTATTTTTCAAGAACGCATCCGCGGGATTTCCGTACGCGTGACGATTGTCGGCGAAAAAGTGGTCTCCTGCGTGCGTATCCCTGCCGAAACATTGGATTACCGAAACGCCCCCGGATATGCAGAGGGTCAGCAGGTCTATGAGTCTGAGATTTGCCCCGAACATATTGCCGCAAAAAGCATCCAACTGATGCAGAAAACTGGTCTCCTTTTCAGCGGCATCGACTTCATCGTTCAAGACGATGGCAAATGGGTCTTCCTTGAAGCAAATTCTTCACCAGTTTATATGGATATAGAACAAAAAACAAAAGTCTCCATCACCAACGCCTTGGCAGATCATTTAATTTACCTAGCCAACGATCCGCAATACTATAAAAACCTGCTTGCCAAAGCATCCCGCACAGAAAGTTTTGTGAAATACGCTCTTGGGTAAACAATTTTTAGAGAGGAAATAAACATGGTACAAATCCTTGTTCAACCCCCACAACTTAGAAAAACCGCCGAGCAACTGCGCTCCCAAGCTCAAAAAATAGACCAAGCTCTCCACGCGATAGATGATGATATCAACAGCCTAAAAGGAAGTGTCTTCTTAGGTCATCGCGCAACGGAGTTACAATCCCACTATGCCCCGCAGCGAGATGCTTTGTTGAGTGCCAAAAACATGGTCATCCGCTTTGCCGAGGAATTAGATACGGCGGCGAGTGCTTTTGAAAAAGCGGATGGGGAAACTATGGACAAATTGTTTGTCCATAACCCAACAGACAAATTTGATATTGATATAAATGACGTTGAGCAAGGTCTTTTGGGAGATTGTTATCTTATAGCCGCAATAGCAGCAGTAGCTAAACAAAACCCTGAATTGCTTCGCCATATGATTCGAGACAATGGAGATGGAACATATACAGTAACATTCCACGCAAAAAATAAGTTTTTAGGATTTGAAACTAAAGGTTATTCTGATAAAGAAATAACTATTTCTTTAGATGGAACTGAGTATGCTCACATTGGAGATGAAATAGGGAACTCTCAAGAGGTGTGGGTGCAAGTGCTGGAAAAAGCGTACGCCAAATGGCAGGGAGGGTACGCTGATATCGAGAGAGGTTTTCCGCATAAAGCATTAGAGGCTATAACAGGCATAGATAGCCAAGATTATAAGCCATCATCTTTAACAATAGAGAATTTAGCAACCCATATTAGTGATGGAGATGCAATAACTGCTAGTAGCTTGCATGACTACAAGATTGGAAAAACAAATATTCCTGATAAATCAGATACTGCACCACTTTACGTTGACAATACTCTTGTCACAGGTCACGCTTATACAGTAACGGCAGTAAATGTAGAAAATGGTACGGTGACAGTACGAAATCCATGGGGACATAATTTGACCAGTCGTAACCCAGAGGTTGTTCTAACTTTTGAACAATTTCAAGAAAATTTCAGGGGAGTTTCTATGAATTCGCTTGAGTAAAGGAGATTTATAAGATGACTGGGAAGAAAAGAGTAGAATTATTCAAGATAATAGGGGTAGTTTTTAGCATAGTATCTATTTTGTTAGCCTGTAGTTTAGTTGATGAAAAAGAGGAGCAAGTAATGATGACTGATAATGTTATTTCAATAAAAGTAAATACGGTTTTTCAAAACAAAGACTTAAAAATTTCTATCGGAAACATTAGAATAAGTGAATATCAACAACAGAATGGCGAAAAAACAGATGGGATAAATGCTGGAATGTCTATACTTCACAAGGTGGATTCATCTAAAGATCAATTTCTAACAGTGTATAAAGGCTTTAATATAATAGTTGATGGATATGACATCTCTGTACTTGATATTACATCAAAAGAAGTGATATTGACCATTAAAAACTTAAGTGAATAGATATGATGGGTTCTAGCTACACATCAGTTTCAAAATTTCTACTAATTTTCTCACGCAAAGACGCTAAGACGCAAAGCTTTTAAGGTTTTTCTTAGCGACTTTGTGGCTTTGCGTGAGACTTTAATATATTTTTATCCAAAGTGATGTGTGGCTAGTGATGGGTTTATGTATCTCAACAAATGAATAATATGAAACACCAACCATAACACCTGAAGCATCATCTTGCTTAACCAATTTGTTAATAAATCGTAAGGTCAAAAAACCTAAAACTAAGCTATAATACTCCACTGAGAGGCGGGGACATTTCCCCATAAAAGCAAACCATGAATGATGCCTTAAAAAAAGCTAACGAAGCCCTCCTAGAGGGTGATCGAGACGGTGTACTCAAATATCTAGAGTATGAACCCAACACCCCCGAAGTATTATGGTTGCGCGCCAATGCCGTACTTGATGATGATGAAAGAATAGCCCTACTGAAAGAATTAGTAAATGGCTATTCAAAATATACTCCCCTCGCGGGAGAATTCCTTGAAAGAGAACTAGAATCACAGCGTCAGCTTGATGAACCGCCCGACCATCATTTTTGGAAAAAACCAACGTGGAAAAAAATATTGGCGCAAAAATACTGGATACTAGGGCTTCTATTTGCCATCATCATGGGCGTAGTTTATTTAAGCTCCTTCATTAGTTCAGAAACGGAACGCAGAGTAGTCTACGAAGAAGGCGTAGAGCAAGCAATTGCCAACCAAACAGAAGTGGCACGTCTCGAGGGACAGCCTCTTGTTGAATATGATGCGGGCACACTATCTATCATAGACATTGATGATCCCACGAAGGAACAAGTCACTTTTGGGCGCACAGATAACAACCAACAATATATAATTGAAGAGCCAGCCACAGGAACACGCTTTGTAGCGGTGCAAGTTAATTTTCAATGCGCCCAAGCAATCTGTGAACAGGCACCACAGGCTAACTTAGCTCTAAATTTACAAAACGGAAAAACTGTTAGCTATCAATCATCTGCACGTCCCTTCTTAGTCAGTGAATCCCCCGACAGCATTCCACGCATATCTCAGGGAGCGTTCACAAAAATTTGGTATGTTTTTGAGGTTCCTAGGAGCACAAACCCTAAAACCCTAAGCGTAAGTGCGCTTGGACAAGAAGAGCCTCTATTATTATCCTGGTCAGTTCACTGACCAGTCTTATCCACCCTTATCTCAAAAGGAGATGCAATATGGTACAAATTCAAGTAAGACCACAAGATCTACAGTCTAAGGCAGAGCAAATACGCGCTCATGCCAACAGAATTCAAGCCGCTGTTGATGCCGTAGATGCCGATATTAAAGCTTTAGGCACATCGGTATTCGAAGGGCATCGGGCGGATGAATTACGAACTCGCTATACTCAATATCGAGATTATTTAACCGCCTTCAAACCAATGGCAGAACGTTTCGCGGGTGAGTTAGACCTCGCCGCCCAAAAATTTATAGCCGCAGATCGCTAAAAAGGAGATTTGAAAATGTCATATACCATTCGTTTAACCCCCACACAATTACGTAGCAAAGCACAAAATATTGAAAGTAACGCCAAAACGGTTCAAACACAAGTTTCTGCAATCGGCGATATTGTTGGGCAATTACAGGCAACCTTCTTAGGAGACACTGCCTCTAAATTCTTCAAAGAATTCAATCAAGCACGCGATAATATGGAAAGATGGGACGATGTTGTTCGTTCATTTGCAACTGAAATCAACGAAGCCGCTACTAGATTAGAGCAGGCTGATAGAGTTTAGAAAGAAGCAACACTACGCGCGTTGCTATAACAAATCCCAAAACTTTATTTTTTAGATGGAGTGCCACGCGCGTGAACTTGGGCTTGTTTGCCCACAAAAAACTTTTTTTGTACTCTAAACATCTTCCCGCTCACTCTACATCCCGCGCTTGGGTTCAGCACTCAAGCGCGGGCTACGCGTGTCGCCGCCCTTATCCTATCAAGTATTCAACTCATAGTTGAGACATCAAAAAAATAAGCTATGTCTGAAAAAATCCAAAAGAAAGACCCTTTTGATCGCCCTCCAAGATTGCAAAAGAGTTTCAAACCACTCGATCTTGATATGCCATCCCCTCCTACAAAAGAAGAGGAAGCGGTACAGAATTTTTTGATGTCTTTATTGCCCATGAGCAGTTATTTAGTGATGGGCTTGTTTTATGCAACATCAATGCGCTCTAGTGGTAGCGCAGGTATGGGAATGGGTATCATGATGCTCCTATTTCCCATATTTATGATTATCAGCACATATTTCACCACCGGAGAACAAAAACATCAAAAAAAACAAAATTGGATCAAACAACTAAGGAAATATCAACGTCTTTTAGATAAAAAAGAATCTCGCCTCATAGCAGGAAGAGAACTACAACAAGTACACTTACATGAACGTTTTTTGACACCTAGACAATTACTAGACAGAGTAAAAAAATTAGAAACAAACTTGTGGGAAAGAAGACCCGACGACCCTGATTTTTTAACTTATCGCATAGGCATAGGGGAAGACAAATCAGTGGTTGGCACAAAGCCACCTGATCCAGACACCGACAGTAAATTTATTCGCCGTCCTGTTAATTTACACACAGAATACAGAAAACTACCCGACGTGCCCATTACTTTTGACTTACAAAAAATAGGTTCTATTGCTTTTGTAGGTGACAGAAATAATACTATTCCAATGGCACAGTCGGTGATTACCCAAATAGCTACCCTAAACTCTCCCGAAGATTTACATCTCTACATTTTCTCAGGAAAACTATATTATCGAATATGGAAGTGGTTACGCTGGCTGCCACAAACAAGTGACAGTCATCAAGGTGGGCGACCAACATTTCTAGCATTTACTTCAAATTCTAGAAAAAAATTATTAAACCAAATAGCTCAAACACTTGATAATTTGAACCGTGACGAAGAAAGTAAAAGCTCGAATGATAAAAAACTAGCTCAGTCAATGGTTTTATTTTTTGACAAAGAAGAAGATTTACGAGAAGAAGCCCTGTTTTCTTATTTGTTAAAAAATGGAAAGAATTTTGGTATTTACTCTGTTTTTATATGTGAAAAAATGGAAGATGTCCCAAGCGAATGTAAAAGTGTAGTTCGTACAAAGAATAACAATTTTACCTTTTCTTTAACTGGCATTGAGGGATACGAAAGAAAAGGGTCATACGATAAAATCCGTCTTTTAGAAGTTGATAATATGGCACATCGTTTATTGCCTATAGCCGCTCGCTCATTAGGACGCAGTGCTAGTATCCCACCAAAAGTTGATATGTTGCAATTATATGGCGCAACTCAAGTTGAGGAAGTAGGCATCATTCGAAATTGGCTAAAGCTACCTGAACCTAATGGTTTATTACCAAACCCAGTCTCCATTGGAAATGAAAGCTACATTGATCATCTTAGCATACATTTAGCTGAAAACAAAGATGGTCCTCATGGTCTTGTTGCAGGAACAACTGGTTCTGGCAAAAGTGAGTTATTACAAACTATTGTCACAGCGCTTGCAATAGAACATCACCCTTATTATGTCAACTTTTTATTAATTGATTTCAAAGGGGGGAGTACCTTTAACATCTTTAGAAACCTTCCCCATGTTGTGGGTTTGGTCTCCAACCTTGACAAACCATCCGCTAATCGAGCTTTAGAAGCTATCAAAGCAGAGAATTTGCGAAGACAACAGTTTTTAGATGACCAAGGTGATGAAGTCGATGATATTATCGAATATCACAAAAAACTAGCCCGAAAGGGGCGGAAAGATGCTAATGCGTTATCAAATTGGGATCCACTTCCACATCTCTTTATTGTTGTGGATGAGTTTGCTCAAATGGCAAAAGATATGCCTAAGTTCCTCCCAGAGTTGGTAGAGGTTGGTAGAATAGGACGCTCTCTTGGCATACATTTAATCTTAGCAACTCAACGTCCTGCTGGTTCAATAAAAGAAGAAATGCGAGCCAATTTAAACTTCCGTATTTCGCTACGAGTTCAATCTATAGAAGATAGTAAAGATGTCCTAAATCGACCAGATGCAGCTCATTTGCCACATGACCTGCCGGGTAGAGCGTATTTTCAATTAGGTGATACGGGGGTAGCAAGACAATTTCAAGTTGCACGCGTAGGCGGTGAATATGACCCCGACACCTTAGGCGCAAAAGAGTTATCTTTTTATGAATTAAATTACGAGGAAAAAACAAAAATCCAATTTGAAGAAGATGATGTTGAAGATATTGGTGCTGATAAAGATGTTTTAGCCGCTGTCTTAGCCAATCAAATGGTTGGCGTCTATGAGGATATGGGTTTTAACTCAATGGAGCAAATTCTATTGCCTCCGCTAGAAAAAGAAATCCCCATTCAAAAAATCTTGTGCGGTGAGTCTTGGAAAGATAATTGGCAAGAATCCTGGAGGAGAGAGTGGGCAAATGATTGGAAAAAGAAAGAAAAAGAAATTGATACGACTAATGAAAAAGCACATTCAATGTTTAGTGCCCCTATTGGATTATTAGATGCTTTGTCTGAACGCTCTCAACCTCCATTTTATTTGGATTTCTTAAAAAGGGGGGGGAACGCAGTGATTATTGGTGCCCCGCAAACAGGAAAAACTTTCTTCTTAGAAAGTCTTACTTATAGCCTAGTGGCTAAGTATTCCCCAGCACAGATTAATATTTATATTTTGAGTTTTGCTGGTAAGGGCTTAAATAATCTAGAAAAATTGCCGCATGTCGGGGCTGTTATGGAAGGCACGGAATCTGAAAGATTGCAAAGGCTTCTGAGATATTTAGAAAATCAAATTGAAGCGAGAAAGACAATAATTAGCAAAGCCGGTGCAAAAGATTTAGCAGAATTCAATCTTCAAGCAAACTCTAAGAAACAACTTCCATTTATCGTTACCATGATTGATGGATTTGGTGAACTACGCACAATGGAATACGATGAGGAATTAGCCGCAATTAGTCAAATACTAAAATTAGGCAGAGAACTTGGAATCTATTTTGTACTCACTGCTTCGCAACACAATGATCTTTCATATAAAATTTTGAATTTGATTCAACAACGCATTGCCTTAGAACTAATCGATCAAAGCGAATACATTCTTCTTGTAGGGCGATTAGCCTCCACTGATTTTGGAGATCTCCCTAAAGGCAGAGCTTTTGTAAACATCTCTACGCCACCTCAAATTTGTCAGATTGGTATGCCTCCTCAAAAAGAAGAATGGTTATCCATGTCAACACAAATGATAAAAGAATTTAAAAAAACAGTATATAAGAGAATAATTCCGGAAATGATAGAATTAGCTACTGATATATCATTATTAGAATTATTAGAGAAGAACAAATAATGAAGCATATTATAGGTATTCACGACGAAGACTTGCAACCTTTTTACATGGATTGGAAAGAAACGGCTTCACACCTTTTGGTTGGTGGCTCCTATCAATCAGGAAGGACAAGTCTATTGCGCACGATTATCTTAAGTTTAGCGTATACATATTCTCCAGAAGAACTCCATATCGTTTTAATTGATGCATCTGGTAGAAGTCTCACAGACCTAACTGACTTAAAACACGTTATAGCATGGGTAAATGGGGAAGATGATTTTGCAGAACATATTGCCCATCTTCAAAATGAATTAGCTATGAGGCGAGAAAAAAAGGTAAAAAACTACCCTGAAATCCTTTTTGTTTTCGATGATTATGATTTGGCTACAGATGCTATGGGAATTAATGAAGAAATTTTGCTTTCCCTTGGAAAAAACCTTAGACAGGATTCTGATCTTGGGTTTCACTTTCTCGTTTCACTATTGGCAAGTACTCGATTACACTCTGATTCATTAATTAATCAGCTAAAATTATTACGGGTCGGTATCTCTTTAGGTAATGCAGAAACCCTTGAGGCTCTTGGCGCACATATAACATCTGTTATGAGAAAAGAACAACTACCACAAGGACGTGGATACTTTTTTGCACGGAGTGGCATATCTTTAGTTCAATTTGCGAATCCTGATAAGGAAAATAAAAAAGGAAAAACAATAAAAGACGTTGTATATAATCAATGGCAAGATTTTGAACAGGCACAGTGGAAAAACCCAGCCAATAAAAACCAAATTGAGAATGTCAAAAACGCTAGTGCCGCTGACATTGACGCTTTACAGAGCAAAAACACACAACAGTACGAATCGAGCACAGGCACTTATATGGATGTAGACAAATCGGTGAGGCTATACATAGAGCAACAAAACCAACTGAGGAAGGAGCAAGACAATGGCAGAGATTAGTTTTTCTGTAAAAATAATATCGGATACCTTTGATGAATTTCTAACCGATTCTGAGGCATCGGCAACAAAGTTTTTGCGGTATATAGCAAAAAACATCAATACGCCATCAGGTGAGAAAATTGATTTAAGTGAATATAAGGTTTTAGTGGCTCGACAACTTTTAGTTGACAATCTTAAGGTTCAAGAAATAACATCAAAAAATGCCCAAGAAATAACCGAAGAAAGTTCTTTGGAGGGGATAGGTGTTGGTTCAGGCTACCATATTTTATTCGTGAAACCTCCAAAGGTTTTATCTAAATTGGAACTGGAGATAGAAGATCGAAAAATTTTAGTTGAAAAACAAATTTTCAAGGTTGGACGAGCCGATTCAAACAGAGGCATTAATCCCGATTTAGATCTCACATTTTTCTTAGGGAGTAATGCTAAAAATGTGTCCAGAGAATTATTTTCTTTTATTGAAGAACAAGGTGAATGGAGAATAGAATTAAATAAAAAAGCTCATTCCCCAGTATATTTAGATAAAAGACCTCTTTCATCAGGAAAACATGTATTACCCGCTGAGTCTTCAATTTATATTGGCGCCAAAGGTAATGCAGTCTTGAAAATAAACACTAAATTATCTAGTTAATAAATACAGGAGTCTACTTATGCAAAAGCGTTTTGATTTTCGTTGGATTATTATAATTCTCTTCCTTATCACATCATTATATACCCCCACCCATAATAATGTTTTAGCCAAAGATGCGCCTCAAAATGAAGCTCCGATTACTTTTTGTATTACAGATATTCCATCAAGTAATTCTTTTCCTAAAATTGGCGTAAACTTTAGGGTCTTTGACCAAACATTAACCCCCATTGACAGTATTATAAGTTCAGATATACGAATATCTGAAAATGACGGCACTCCAGTTCCAATAGATGACAACATGACTGTTGAACCTCAAGGTTCAGGGATTGATTTTTATATTTTAATTAATCGTAGCAACCGCACGAATCAAGAAGATGCTAAAATCGCCTTGAACTCTTTCTTAGCGTCTCATATAGATAAAGATCAAGTCACTATTTATACAGATGAAACTTCTTCTGCGGAGAAGTATTATTCTTCAACATCTAACTCAGATGAGACATTGATTGATACTATTTCTGCTTATTCAACCCGAAACAGCGGTGACTTTTATCATTCAGATAAAGCAGTGGAAGATATTATAAACAATATAGAAAATGACAATAATATCAACACTTGTCAAAGACCTAAGTTTTTAATCCTTATTCTTGGAGACGATGTTATTGATGCTAGTACGCTAACAGAAATCACAAAACGCCTATATGAATATGATACAAAACTAATCGTAGTTCATGCCTCGACAGTTACAGGGAATAAATCAGATGATGAAGAGGCATATCGCAGTGCAGTTGAGAGTGGTAATGGATATTATATTTCAACATCTGCCAATAATGAAAATTCTTTTTTGAATATAATTTCTCCATACCGCCAAACTTTTTCTGCTTCTTATCGAACGGTAGGTGATAGTAGCGGAAAGCATACCCTTCAATTTGTATATCAAGGAAATAAAGTTCCAACAGAAGGCTCCACTTCTTACACCATCAACCTTTCAACACCGCAAGTTATGCTTACTCTCCCTTCTATTATTGAACGCACTACAGTACAAATAGTAGACGGAGGGTATATTTATGACAAGAAAGATACCTCAGGAACGGTTCAAATAACCTTTCCAGATTCGATAACAAGAGAAATTAGTCCCAAAGCGAATCTAATCATTCAACAAACTGGTCTAGCTGAAAGACGACAAGAGGTTACTCTATCCCCAGCACCCGATGGTAGCTATCAATTCGTTTGGCAATTTGGTGATATTGGTGATGAAGAAAAAAATGATTTTCAAATAGGAGTAGAGATTGTAGACGAATTTGGCAATCCTTATAAAAGCCCAGCAGTGCCAGTTACCATATTTAATTATGTTGATAAAAACACAAAGCTAAATGAAAACAAAGTCAATATTTTAATAGGTGTTATTATCCTTGTTGTTATCATCTTTTCTATTCTCCTCACTATCGTGTGGCGCAGAGGCGGAAAAGTTGTTCAGGGTGTCAAAAATGTTGCTGAAAACATTCGAAAAACTATCGTTGGGGGTGGTAAGAGAGGGAAGCCCCTAGCATCTATAAGCATTAAGGCTGGTCCTCCTGATATGATAGGAGAAGATTTGAAAATTTATACGGAACGGGTAAAGTTGGGAAGAGATCCTCAATTGGCAGATATGACTTTTTATACACCTGCGTCAAAATCTTCTATCAGTGGTTTGCATGCGAGTATAGAAAAAGAAAACGGGTTGTGGAGAATTGTCGCAGTTTCCTCTAGCAAAAGCGAAACTTTTGTTGATGGTGCGCCTATTCCATTCAATCAACCATATCCTCTACACGAAGGACAAGAAGTTCGTTTAGGGTATCTCGCTCAACAACCTGTAACATTTACCTTTAATACAGATGCTAACGATGCTCCAAGAAAAACAAATGTTGGTGGTTCTGATGATGATATTAATCGGACTGATGTGGGTTCAGGTCTAACGCCTTTTGATTTCAAGGCATCAGGAGAAACCATAATAGGCTCTGACATGGATGACGACGACGGCTTTTTTGACGAGGACTAAATAAAACGGAGTTGCTATGGCAGGAAAATCAATTGAAAAAGGAACAAAACTAGACGGCTTTGTTATTCAAGATTTGCTTTCAACCAGTGGAGGCATGTCGGCTGTTTATTTAGCAGAAATAGCGAAGAATAAACGTCAGGTTGCAATAAAAGTTGCTCTTACAGATAATAATGGAGCCGCCCATGAGGATGTTCTTTTACAAAATGAAGCAAAATTATTAGCGAATAGCAAGTTTAGGCATCCAGGAAATGTACGTATTTACCCTATCCCATTGAAAGGAAGGAAGCCGCAATATGTAGTAAGAGCCTCTTCTTTACCCGAAAAACCATGGTATATCGTCATGGAATACCTACAAGGAAAATCACTAAAAGACTCGCTAAAAAAAATTTCAAGATATCCACTGGAGTGGAAATTAGAGCTTTTCTATCGTATCTTACTCCCTATCTCTTTTCTGCATTCCAAAGGCTACGCTCACCGAGATATTAAACCTGATAATATAATGTTTCGAGAGTTTGTAACTCCAAAATCTCTTCCCGACCCTGTTTTTATTGATTTTGCACTAACGTGGAATGGAGAGGGGTACAGTCCAATAACAACCGATAGTTATACCTTAACATATGCTTCACCCGAACGAATAGTGAATGCTATGACGCTAGGAAATAAAGCAGAGGATGTTAAAGCCTCCGATGTATGGAGTTTGGGACTTATTCTGTACGCTATTTTAAGCGGAAAAGAATACTTTAAAGGAAACCCCAAAAAGATAGCAAGCACTATTACAGGTCAAAACATAGTTCCATCTCTGCCTATTACAGGCGATAAAGGGAGAACACTGGCAAAATTCGTTGAGTATATGTTAAAAAGAGACGCGCCTAAACGTCCGTCTGTAGAGCAAGTTATTGCGAAGTTAGAAAAAAGCTTTATTCCCCCTCGCCTTGATGTTATGTAATATGTAATGGGATTGAATTTTATTTATTACCATTGGATGAGAAGAGTACATCGTGCATGGCATCAACTTGCGTGCAGGCCAAGAGCATCTTTCTGAAATAATCATTATTTTGTTTGCGATGTCGATATGCTTGAGTAACGCCCCCAAGCCTAAATCACGTTTGATGCGAGACCTCATCAAGAAAGAGCGAAAGTGACACTATAAATTAGGAGATAGAAATGTTACCGAATACTATCCAAGAGAAATATATTATAGGAAAAAAAAGCGTTGTCGGAGATCCTCGCCGTACATATGAAGACAGGGCTTATGTTGGAGAAATTGAAAGAAAGAACGGGACAAAACTTCTCACTGCCATAGTTGCAGACGGAGTTGGGAGTGCCGATTTTGGCGCACGAGGTGCGCAACTTGCAATAGATACAGTCGTTACCCTAATTTCTAAGAGTCGTAGCGATAATATTCCTCTTCTTTTGAAAAAGGTTATCGAGAGGGCGAATAAAGCCGTTTATGACGAAAACGCGTCAAAGGACGGGGATGGGCTATCCACATTAACCATAGCTATAATACATAAAGACCGTTGCTATGTTGGAAATGTAGGGGATAGTCGTGCTTATTGGGTAAGAGGTGAGAAACTCTTGCAACTTACGCGCGACCATACATACTATAATATTTACGGTGGGGACCCTCATGCCGAAAATGCAGATATTGTTGTTAACGCTATTGGTAAAGATCAAGAAATAAAAGTAGATTTAGGTATTTATTTGAAGGGTGACGACCAATCTAAGGCGAATAATTTGGGAGCTAAGGGCGTTCCTCTGAAACCAGGTGATTCCATTTTAGTTTGTTCTGATGGTCTAATAAAAGTAGATAGACGAACAAATGAGCGTTATGCCAAAGATAGTGAAATAGTAGAAGCTTTGAATTCTGAGTTGGGTCCTAATAAATCTGCCATAAAAATGGTAAGCACAGCAGAGGGACGTAGCCCTGATGATAATGTTTCAGCGGTAACAATACAATATATTTCAGAAGAAGTAATGGCGGCGCAAAAAAAACGAGCATTGGTAAAGAAAGCAAAACCTTTTGGGATTGGTGCGGGCATTCTTGCATCTTTGATTTTTCTTGGTCTCTTTATTTCATTTATTAAACCTCCGCCTCCGCCTGCACCAGAACCCCAAGCAACTTTTACACCTTATCCTGATTTGCCAGATGGAGTAGCCTATGTTTCTAGCCTAGAAGGAGATTTAGACGGACATATAATTACAAGCAATGAAACACAAGACCTTGTGAATGGCAATAACGAATTTTCTCAAGGTTCTAAGATTGAAATTGTCCACGGAGTGGCATTTATTGGTTTGCAAGGTTCTGAATTATATGTGCCCGCAGGAACATCCTTTTCATTCAAAAGAACAGAAGGTGAGACCGTTTTATTCTTAGAACGTGGTGCTATGATTGTTAAACTTTCCTACGGGAAAGTTTCTATAGAAGAGCATGGCGGTGTAGTAGCACAAGTCGTTGGCTCAATCATGGGATTCAGTCTTTCGGATGGAAATCCCTTTGTAGATTGTTTCGAAGGACATTGCGAACTGACACAAGGAGTAATGAATACTGTCAAACTGGAAGGAGAGCACCAATATCTAGTGGTTAGAGACGGAGCACTTTACCCTACAGAAGTTGATGAACGTTGCAAGTTTTGGAATGCCACTTTGGGTGCTGATGTCGTTCCCATAGGCATTCTTGAATGTGCTGTACAGCCAGCTACCGCAACACCAGAACCTACTAAAATGCCCAAGCCATCTAACCCAGACGATTCGACTGGTGGAGGTAATCATCCTTCAAAATAAGCAAATATGCTAAATAAACATTTGATTATGGCTGTATCACTAATTAGCTTTTTCATCCCCATATACAGCTTATCTTTTAGCGGACGACCGATTTCTGTTGACGAACAACTTTACCTAACAGTTACAAGAAATATCGCTGTTTTAGACGAAATTAGTGCCGAACAACTATCAGGAAGTATAAGATTACAAGGAAGCTATCATGGAGTAGAGCCAGCGCATCCCGCGCTGGCTTCTCTATGGTATGAGATTTTTTCCTCTTCAAAATTTATAACTTGGCAAGTCCTATATCTTCTGCCTATATTTTATACTGTCTTGTCTTGTCTTACCTTATATTTTATAGCAATTAGCTTGGGATACGAAGAAAGAGTAGGTGTTGCTCTTTCCATGCTCTATGGTCTTAGCACAATGGTTTTCCCTTATGCTAAAACCTTCTTCCGCGAATTGCTAATAATCCCTTTAATGCTTGGGAGTTGGTTATCTTTTTTGAATTTCGATCATCACCAAAAAAAAATACGTTATATAGCTTATCTTTCTTTTCCAATTTTAATCACCTTATTGCTTTTAACAAAAATTCCTTTTGTTATTGTACCCATTACTTTTTTCTTCCTTTGGCTTTCAAATATAAAAAAAGAAGGGAAAGATAGTTTATATAAAAAAACTATCAGAACGACTTTTTTCTTCATTCTTTTTCTAAATATTTTTTTTCTTTCTACCCTAAATTTTACTGACCAAAATATATTTTACAGATTTTCAGGTGCATTACTCAAAGATGCCATTAATATAATTTTATTTGCTCCCCACACTCATTTTTTCGAAGCCATTTTAGGATCTTTGTTTAGCCCATTAAAAGGACAAATTTTCTACTCACCAATTATTCTTTTGGGTGTTTACGCAATGGTAACGAGTTGGAAAAAAAACAAAGAACTCTTTATTCTCCCCATCGTAGTCTTGGTTACATTATTACTAAACCAAGCTCTTGCTCATGATCTTGGATGGTGGACTACCCCTTGGGGTAATCGCTTTCTGCTTCCTGTAATTTCTTTATTTTTAGTAGCTTCTTTGCCCGTACTAAATCAAATAATGCGCCTTGGCAAAAAAGGTTATTACATTCTGGGCGCATTTTTTCTAATAGGAATTATTATCCAATTACCGGCAGTGTTATTTAATTCATCTCGTTTTGCCGCCTACACTTACGCCAATTCGCCTACGTCTTTTGCAGAGAATCTCTGGAAATTTTCAGCAAGCCCTATTTTTAAACAATGGGAAACGGCTAAAATCCCGCTCTATGATTTAATGATCTGGCGCACCTTTTCTTTAGAACCTTTGCTAACACTTTTTTTTATAGCAATAGCCTTAGTGCTTTTTCTTTTATCCTTGCGTTGGCTTTTTTCGCGAAAATCTTTTAATAGACCTTGGACTCCTTTAATTACCTCAACCTTACTCTCCCTTCTCCTTTTCGGAACTTTACTAAATATAGGTGTTTCAGACCCTATATACGGCGTAAAAGATTATCAACCTTTATGCACTTATATACAAGAAAATTTAGAAGAAGATGATATGCTTATTGTAGATTCTTATCCGGAAAAAATATGGTATTTTCTCTCAGCTTACGAATGTGGACAAGGTGTCTGGTATTCTTTGCCTTATAACTATGCAGAAGATACCACTTTACTTTCTTATGAACGCGCGCATAATTTGTTATCAAATTTATTAGAAGATAAAAGGAAACGAGTATGGTTTATTTCTGTTTCAAACTCCGCCTTTGGAGAAGAGGTGATGATGGCAAATAGTAGTTATTTAGTGGATGAAGTATATTTCTCTTCTTACACAATAACATTGTATACAAAAGAATGAGCTAAAGAAACGTTACCATCAGAAAATATGCTATACGTTTGTCTATAATATCCTATGATTAATACACAGAACCCTGATTTTTCAAATTCCCCTGTTTCCCCCTTTCGCCCTAAGTTTCGTTATTTTCCTAGGGATTTATATATAGAGCCAGTTATATCCATAGTAACGCCTTTTTATGATACGAAAGAAGTTTTTCATGAAACCGCTCGTTCTGTTCTAAATCAATCTTTTCAAGAGTGGGAATGGATTATTGTTAACGATGGCTCTACTTCATCAAAAGCTTTAGCTGTTCTGGATAAATATAGAGATGGCGACCCTCGCATTCGTGTTATTGATATTGAGGAAAATCAAGGGCTAAGCACTGCTCGTAATACCGGTGTTAAGAAAGCAACTTCCGAATATATATTGTTTTTGGATAGTGATGATTTGCTTGAGCCTACAGCTACAGAAAAATGGCTTTGGTTTTTGTATACACATCCTGAGTTTTCCTTTGTAAAAGGGTATAGTGTGGGTTTTGGAATAAATCCTTACCTTTGGAGTAGAGGGTTTCATGACGGCAATGCCTTTCTGAAAGAAAACCTGGTAGAGGCTACATCCCTATTAAGAAAAACAATATTTTCTACAGTGGGTGGATTTGATGAAAGCAACCATGGAGGACTTGAAGATTGGGATTTTTGGTTAAAGTGTGCATCACATGGGTATTGGGGTGATACGATACCCGAATATCATTCTTGGTATCGGAGAAGGTCTAATCAGGAAGTCAGGTGGAGCAACTGGTCTAAAAAGAACTTTAGAAAACACTTTCTAAAAACGGCACGACTTAAATACCCTAACCTATGGAAAGGTGACTTTCCTGATATAAAAAAACATTGGCATCAGCCCTACGATCAAGTACAGTTTTCTTTATCTTTCAAAAATCTACTGGCAAGCCCGAAACAGCGTATATTGATGATTTTGCCCTGGCTAAATATGGGAGGTGCAGATAAGTACAATCTCGACCTTATTCAACAGCTTAAGAAAAGAGATTGGGAAATAACTATTATAGCAACTGACAATGGTGAACATACATGGGAAAATGATTTTTTCCAGCTAACGCCTGATATATTTATTCTTAGTCGCTTCCTAAACCTTACAGACTATCCGAGGTTCATAGAATATCTTATCAAATCAAGAAATCCTGATATTGTCTTCGTTTCCAATAGTGAAATAGGATACATGTTGCTCCCCTATTTGCGGGCATCTTGCCCAAAACAAACTTTTGTTGACTATTGTCATATGGAAGAAGAGAACTGGAAAAATGGAGGATATGCTCGGAAGTCTATTGTATATCAGGAACAATTGAATTTAACAATTGTTGCATCTGAACATCTGAAAAAGTGGATATTAAAAAATGGAAGCAAGGAAAAGTATATAGAAGTTAGTTATATCAATGTAGATACAGATTTGCTGGTTCCCAACCCCGATATGCGAGAATGGGTCTGTGAAGAATATAACCTAGAAGAAAGTACCAACATAATCTTATTTGCCGGGCGGCTTACGGAGCAAAAACAACCGCTTGTTCTACTTTATGCTTTAACTCATTTAATTAAGAAAGCTGACAACTTTGTTGCACTTGTTGCGGGCAATGGTCCAATGAAAAACAATATGAAACACTTCATTAGAAAACACAAAGCCTTAAAGCATAAAGTGAAAATATTAGGTGAATTACCTCATGCTGAGGTTGTAGAACTTATGCAAGCAGCGGATATATTTTTTTTGCCGTCTAAGCAGGAAGGAATTTCACTTGCAATTTATGAAGCTATGGCATGTGGTGTAGTTGTCGTTGGGGCGGATGTTGGTGGGCAGAAAGAACTTCTAACTTCAAATTGTGGAAAACTAATCCCTAAATCTACTGAAATGTTAGAAAGCAGGGAATATGCCGAAATAATTCATGAATTATTAATAAAAAAAGATGAAAGAAGAAAATATGCTAAACGAGCAAGAGAACGCGTAGAAAGAGAATTTAATATCAATGATATGGGGAATAGAATGGTTACCCTTTTTGAATATGCAAAGAACAAAAATAAAGATTTGCCTCTTTTGTCAGTTCCAATTGAATTAGGCAGGGTTTCTGCTCAAGAGGCTATTGAAAGTGTGCGGTTATTTTATTTAGCAGAACAACTCTGGCATGGACAATATCAGCAAGAAGCACCGTTTTCTATAAGACTGTATTTTTTTATAAGAAAGCTTTTTTTGCCTTTCTATCTTCGGGCAGGGGGGGATAACAATGCTTTTTTATATTCTGTAAAACGAAGGGTTAAAAAGATTTTTTAGTTTTCAGACAGCAATTTAAGATGGCTAATCAAAAAGATTGTGAGCAGATTATTATGCTATCATCTTATGTTAAAGTTAGTATGTCAGTAGTAGTATGTACTTATAACCGCAAACAGAAATTACTAAGAACTTTGTTTTCTTTAATTCATCAAAATTATCCAGAGGAAAGCTATGAGATAATTGTGGTTGACAATGCCCCTGTTCCCAACTTTTATGCTGCTAGCTATATTTCCAAATTACAAAAGCCCTCAACATTGCCCAAGCTAAAGTATTATCACCATACTCCAGCAGGTCTATCTCGTGCGCGAAACTATGGTATTGATAGATCTAAAGGAGATATTATTTGTTTCATAGACGATGATGCTGTTGCTTTGCATGATTGGTTGCCTAAAATTGCTCAAGCTTTCGATACTAATAAAGATGTTGGTGTCGTTGGCGGACATATACAATTGAAAATACCCTCTCC
>Ga0164318_10002050_pt1 | contig 18463 bp, 7 predicted proteins | sample GuaBasSedimGuay9_FD_113734 | JGI IMG/M metagenome (GOLD analysis project Ga0164318, IMG submission 113734) | Subseafloor sediment microbial communities from Guaymas Basin, Gulf of California, Mexico - Guay9, Core 4571-4, 0-3 cm | ecosystem: Environmental > Aquatic > Marine > Hydrothermal vents >... | reverse complement strand
TTCCTTCATCATTGAAATCGCCATCGAGGCCTGGCGGTCCTTGAACGAGCCGGTTGGCCCCTGGCGCTCGTCTTTGAAGTAGATGTGAGGACAGCCGAGCATCAACCCCAAATTGGTGGCCGGGAGCAGGGGCGTACCTCCCTCCCCCATAGTGACTTTGTAGGTGTCGTCGCGCAGGGGGAGGAGTTCCCGATAGCGCCACATATCGAATGGCCGCCCCCACAGGGCAGTCGGCCATTGACTGCGGACTACATCATAGTCGTAGCGGGCATCCAACCATTCATGGCCACATTTTGGGCAAGCTGTCAGGGGGTGGGTGAATGGGGTACGGTATTGGCATCGAGCGCATTCGAGCCATACTTGGTGTTGAAATGGTTCTTTCATTGTCTGCCTTCCTCTCTTACAATCGGATGTGATACCCGCCCGGTTGGTTTTGCGGATCACTGTGTAGCAATCCGTTGCAGAGCTGCGGCGACATCGGCCAGAAGCTCTTGTTGCTGGAAAATTCCTTTTTCAAGGAGAGAGGCCACGCCCTGGTTGAGACGTTCTCGTTCTTCGATGGTCAACTCCTTGGCCGTGACAACGATGATGGGGATGGATCGGGTCTCTCGATTGGATTTGACGGCCTCCAAAACGGCGAAGCCATCTACTTCAGGCATCATCAGGTCGAGAATGATGATCGCCGGCTTAATCTGGTGGACCAGGTTGATGGCTTCCTGACCGCCAGTTGCTTCGACCACCTCGTATTCCGGTTGACTTTCGATGATGCGCCGTAAGAGATTTCGATCTTCTTCCTGGTCATCTACGATCAGAATCCGGTGTGGCCCGGTACCTCTTTCCAGGCGGTTGAGGGAGCCGAGCAAATCATCCTCCAGGATGGGTTTGAGAAGATAGTCGGATGCCCCCATACTGAGGCCTTTTTGGACGCCTTCCTCACCGACGATGGTACAGATGATGACCGGGATGTGTCGAGTTTCCGGGTCGTTTTTCAGATCCTGGATGACCTGCCATCCGTCCCGATCGGGCATCATAATATCGAGTGTGATGGCGAAGGGGTGCAGTTGGCGGGCTTTTTCCAGTGTGAGGTTGCCATTGGTCAGTCCAATGACTCGATAGCCCTGTTTGCCCAGATAACGACGGAAGAGCATGATGACGCCTTCATCGTCATCCACACACAGCACCGTGCGCTGGCTTTCCTTATCGCTCTCACTTGGCTCTTCTGCTAGCTTCTCCGGCGCCTCTGGTTCCTCCGGTTCCTCCGGCTCGGTTTCTGGTTTCCCTGTCGGTTCCGGTTCCACATGGACTTCTTCGGCCATTGGAGTGGGCGCCTGCGCCTCTTCCGATTCCTCTTTTTCCTCCTCTTCTGTGGGCGCTGACGGACCGGCGATGGGGAGGGCAACATGGAAGTTGGAACCTTCACCCAAGGTGCTTTCTACCCAAATGCGTCCACCGTGCATTTCGATGAAGTGGCGGGTAATGGCCAGCCCCAGTCCAGTTCCTCCGGCCCGCCGGGTGCTGGAGCCGTCCACCTGGGTGAATTCCTCGAAGATCGTGTCCAGTTTGTCCTCTGGAATGCCAATGCCTGTGTCAGAGACGGTGAGGATTACTTCTGTGGGTGTGGCCTGAGCTTCTATGCGGATGTAGCCTTCCTCGGTGAATTTAGCGGCGTTTCCCACCAGGTTGAGAAGCACCTGACGGATGCGGGCTGGGTCGGCCTGGATGATGGGCAGGTCGTCTGGAATCACTTGTTGGAGATCAATTGGTTTTTCTTTGACCAGAGCGACGGCGGTAGATAACACGACGCGGATGATGTCGCCGATGTCGGTATCTTCGATGGAGAGTTCCATCTTACCGGCCTGGATCTTGGAGATATCCAGGATGCTGTTGATCAGCCCCAGCAGGTGCTGCCCACTGTTGTATACGGCTTCCAGGTCGGCTCGTTGCATATCTGTGAGTGGCCCGTCAATGCCTTTGAGGATCACCCGCGAGAAGCCGATGATCGAGTTGAGAGGGGTGCGTAGCTCGTGGGACATATTGGCCAGGAATTGACTCTTGAGTTTATCCATTTCCCGCAGGCGTTTGGCGGTTTCCAGGGCCTGCTGGTAGAGATTGGCATTGTCGAGGGCTACACTCAAGTTTCTTGCCACAATCTCGGCGAACTCCATATCCATCGCGGGGAAATTGGGCGGTTGTCCTATGATCAGTAACCCCAACAGATGACCCCGCGCCTCCAGCGGAAACCCCACAGCGGCTTGGAACCCAATTTGTTTGGCCATCTTCGCTGCCATAGGGGGGAGATGATGGCTTTGGGTTTCGAGAACGGTGGGGCGCAGTTCCTCTACCATAGTGGAGAAAAGGGAAGGGATGAAGGCGCGGGTGAGCCGTAGGTCTTGGGGGAGAGGGATGTCATCACCCGCTTTATCGTGGACGGCAACCGGAATGAATGCGGAGCTTTCTTCATCCCAAAGAAGAACGGCAGAAGGATACTCCAAACGGCGCGAGATCACCTCTCCGGCCTTATGGAGCAATTCACGGGGGTCAAGGGATGTAGTAGCTGCTTGTTGAACTTCGTTGATGAGGGCGCGGCGGGCGGCCTCTGCTCGGACGCTTTCGAAAAGGCGGGCGTTGGCAATGGCCGCTGCCAACTGGTCAGCGAGCGTTTGCAGGACGGAGACGTTCTCTTCAGAAAACGCCGCTTCGTGGGTGGATTGGACATCGAGCACTCCAATGACTTGATCGCGTACCCTGAGCGGGAGACCCATCTCGGAACGGGTGTCTGGTAGGTCCGGATTGGCGAAATGCACGGCATCCTGGCCGACATCCAGCGCGATATGGGGCTCGCCGGTCGCTGCCACACGACCGACGATACCAACTTTACCGATCCGCAGTTTGTGACCTCGCGCCAGCATCTGTTTCCCCCTCTCGGAGGAAGCCGCTCGTAGGACAGCATACTCGTTGGCCTCGTCCATCAGGAAAACGCCGGCGTGGTAGTAGCCGAATTGTTCGGAAATGAGGTGTACTGTCTCGTTTAGAAGTTGATCCACGTCCAAGATGGCGGTGGCATCACGGGCAACTTCGGCTGCCGCGGCCAGTTGGGCGGCCCGGCGTTGTGTTTCTTCGACCAGGCGGGCGTTTTCCAGCGCCAACGCTAGCTGATCGGCAACGGCAGTAGCCATTGCAATCTCGTCGGTGCTCCACTCCCGCTCCTCATCCAGCTCTTGTAAGCTCAACACGCCTATTACGGCATCCTGGAGTTTGATAGGGACGGCCAGGGCAGAGATGGGAGATGATTCGCTGTTTGAGCCATTTGATCCATCCGCCCCGCTGCCTATGGGCAGGTTTTGTGTGCCGGAGACGACAATGGGCCGTTCTTGTTCCAAGGCCATCTTCATCTCCGTGGTCAATGTCGTCTCCAATCGAGGGGTTCCCAGACTGTAGTGTTCGGCCATCAAGTCGGCCGGGGAACGTCTGGTGATTTGCTGCCATTGTTTGCTCACGTAATACCGTTGCAAGGCGCGTGTCTCTTCCAGAGCTTCCTGGGTTTGCTGGAATAGACGGGCGTTTTCGATCGCGATGGCGATCTGGTCGGCTAACGCCTGTAGCACGGCGGTATCCTCTTCTGAAAAAGCAGCCTCTTGGGTGCTTTGGACGTCCAAGGCTCCGATGACTTGATCTGCTACTTTCAACGGCAGAGTGATCTCGGAGCGGGTGTCCGGCAAATCCGGGTTGGCGAAGTGCGTTGCATCTTTTCCCACGTCTAGTCCGATGTACGGTTGACCGGTGTGTGTAGTTTGTCCAACGAATCCCTCCTCACCGATGCGTAGTCTGTGCCCCCGGGCCAACATTCGCTGTCCTCCTTCGCTGTTGGCGGCTACCAGGACAGCCCATTCTCGTGTTTCGTCTATCAGGAAAATGCCGGTATGGTAGAATCCAAATCCGTCGCTGATGAGGTGGACAACTTGGTTGAGGAGGTCTTGTGGCTCTCGCAATGAACTGATCGCGCTGGATAACCTGGCGGTGATCTCCAAATAGCGGGCACGACGTTCGGCTTGTGTGTAGAGCGTGCTCAGTTCTTGATAACCCTGTTGAACTTCTTGGAACAGTTGGGATGTCCGCAAGGCGTTGGCAATGTTGCCGGCTACGCCTTCCAGGACTCGGACCTCTTCTTCTGGAAAAGCCGACACTTCGATACTGTGGATATCCAGGGCGCCGAAAACCTGGTCACCGGCGATCAGTGGGATGGCCAGTTCGACCCGTGTAGGTAGTCGCTCGTATGTGAACTGAATTGGATGGCCCTGGAGCGTTCTGTGTTCTTCCCAGGTGGTCACGATCTGGCTTCGTTTTTGATTCATCGCGTAGGCGACTACGGAGAAGCCAGTACGAGGAGCGCGGAACCCCACAGTGGTCTGTCCGGACATCGCTTGACCGGCCATGCCGGTCAGTACACCGATGCTTTTATCTTTAGGATCGAGCACAAAGACGCCGACATGGTAATAACCGAATGCCTCCTGAATCAATTGGGCTGTCTGTTGGGCAACGGTCGTAACATTCATAGTGGTGCCGCTGACGATCCGCCCAATCTCAATGCTGGTTTGTCGTTGTTCGATGTAGCGACGGAGTCTTTCCCGGGTTTGGAGGTGGGGATGGCTCAGGTACCAACCGATGCCGGCAACGGCGAGAGGAAAGGAGAGAGTGAGTAGGATGGTCGTTACGGATGTCGTGAGTTTCAGGAAGAGAAGGGTCAGCAGGAGCCGAATTGCAAAGGCGGCCGTAGCGGTTCCTCCGATAATCAGGCCGGCGATTGGTGTGATGAGCAGTGTGGCACCAATGATAGGGAGTGCGTAGAGGGCGACAAAGGAGCCGCTCACGAGAGATCCTGGTTGTGGGATCAAGGTGATGTATAGGGTGACGGTCAGCAGAAACAGGCTTGTGACCCAGGAGGTCGCTTTCTGGTCTTTTCTCTCGCGTAGCATCTGGTTGAGTCGGGCCAAGATACTGATTACGGCGACACTGACCAGGATGTTTATGCCCAACCATAGTGTTGTCACATTCCCGACGGCGAGGGCAATGGGGATCGCTGTACATAGTATAATCGTAGTTTGCAATAGTGTGGGCAACAACTCTCGAACTGACATTACATCATCTTTGGGGATGATGAGTGCTTGGGGGAGTTGTTCTGGCGTTGGCATTTGGATTTGGATTGGGATTGAGAATTTCATATCTCACTCCATTTCAAGTGGTGGGATCGGGAGAGTAGCCATCTCCGTCTCCTTTTTGCTCCTGGAGTTCCTCTTTGGTGGTCAACCGCACAATGGCCCGATCCACCTGGAGCGCCTGGGCCAATTCGGACACGGTGGTTTTCAAGATATGTTTGATATCCGGCGAGCGGCGAATTCGGGAAGTAATCTCGTATATCTGATGTTCGCGTTGGGCCTGACGCTGAACCTGTTCGAACAAGCGTGCATTTTGCAAGGCAATGGCGGTCTGGCTGGCGATGGCCGATAGCAGATCCAGGTCACGTTGGTCGTATGCGTTGGGCGTGGTGTAATTCTGTACAGCGATGATGCCTAACACCTGATTGGCGACTATCATTGGGGTGCCCATCCAGGAGAGAGAAATAGTGCCGATGGAGTCGATCCCGCGCTTGGTTAATTCTTCTTCCATATTCCCGCGGATCAACAGGGGTTCTTGGGTTCGGATGATATACTCGGTCAAGCCGTTGCCCATCTGACGGGAGTTCCATTTCACCGGTTGACCATGTTCGATGGCAAGCGGGAAAGAGACGATTTCTTTTTCTGGGTCGTAGAGCGCAACGTAGAAGTTGCTTGTGTCTAGCAAGCGCGATGTGCCCTGGTACGTCTCTTCTATGACTTCCTGAATGTTCAAATGGGTGGTGAGGGACTGTCCCAGTTCGTTCAAGACGCGCATCTGTTGGGCCGAACGCTGAGTTTCGGCAAAGTGTTGAGCGTCTTCCAGCGCCAGAGCAACCTGTTCTCCCACAGCTTCGATCAGAGCCACCTCGCTGGGGCTCCAGTGGCGCCCACCATCTTGCTCCAGGACGCCCAGCGTGCCGATAACACGGTTGTGGAGTTTGAGGGGCGTGATCAGGGCGCGTTCTTCCGTTTCGGGCGCGACCATGGCGACAGTTTCCCCACGCGTCAGGGCTTGATCAATGCCGGGCACGGGGATGGACTCGGTTGGCATCACGTCAATGCGGTCGTAAAGGTATGCCTGCGGCCGGTCGGTTGTGGTCAAGCTGTACCATGCTCTGGTGCTGTATTCACCGTAGAGCATTTCCAACTCACGGATTTGGATCTCGTTTCTTTGTAGTAGACGAGCATTGTCAATCGCGACGGCCAACTGATCGGCCAGGGTTTGAAGTATGGCAATGTCATCTTCACTGAAGGCAGCCTCGTGGACGTCCTGCACATCCAGAACGCCGATGACTGTTCCGTGTATTTTGAGGGGTAGCCCCATCTCAGAGCGGGTGTCTGGCAAATCGGGGTTGGCAAAGTGGACTGCGTCTGTGCCTACATCCAGGGCGATACGGGGCTCGCCTGTCGCGGCCACATGCCCCACGATTCCCGTTTTCCCAACTTCGAGTTTGTGCCGCCGGGCCAGCATCCGTTGTCCTCCCTCTGAAGAGGCGGCGCGCAGAATCGCATACTGGCCTTGCTCGTCGATTAGAAAGATACCGGCGTGGTAAAAGCCGAATCGTTCGGAGATTAGGCGTACTGCTGTGTTCAGGAGTTGCTGAACGTCCCGGATGGTAGCGGCCTCCCGAGCTACCTCGGCGCCAACCTGGAGCTGGGCGGTCCGCCGCTCCAGATGGTCGGTGTAGATGGCCAGCTCTTCATGGGCGCGTTCCAATGCGATCTCGGTAAACTTGCGGTCGGTGATGTCGGAGAGGAAAATCAGGGTGGCCGGTTCGTATTTCCACTTGATGAGGACAGCTTTCATCTCAACCCAGCGGGTTTGACCGTCACGGCGTATAATGCGAAATTCATATTGGTCGGGAACTTCCAGCCCTTGCAAACGGGCGGTGTATCTTTGAATTACCATCTCTCGGTCGTCCGGGTGGATGTATGTGACGAAGGGCAGAGATAGAATTTCCTCTTCCGTGTAACCGGTGATGTTTGTTAAATATGGGTTGATCAGTTGGAATCTATCTCCCTGAATGACGCCGATGCCTTCATTGGCGTTCTCGACCAGATAGCGGTACTGCTCCTCGGAACGGCGCAGGGCTTCTTCGGCCTGACGACGCTCGGCGATCTCTTGCTGAGCCTGGCTGTACAGGCGGGCGTTGGAAATCGCGAGGCCGGCAGAGGTCCCGATAGTTTCGACCAAGATCAAGTCATCAGTCTGGAACTCGTTGCCGGGTTGAGCGATGATTTCCAGTACGCCGATCACTTGTTCCTGGGCGCGCAACGGCACGACCAGGAGCGAGGCGGTGTGTAAGTTGGCGGGCAGTTCTTTCTCTCCGGCAAACCGCAGGTCCTCCTGGGCGACAGGAACGAGGGCGCTTTCATCAGTTTTGGCCACCCAACCGACGATGCTTTCTTGTTCGATGGGCAAATGCAACGGGAGCGTTTGGGTGGGTAGGTCGGGTGGGAAAACAGTCTGACAGATCAATTCTTTGGTTTCATCCTCCACCATCCAGAGCAAGGCACCGGCAGCGTCGGTGAGTTCGACCGTCTCTGATAACAGGTACTGGCTGGTTTGTTGTAAATCGAGAGAGGTGGCGAATTTTTGACTCAGGCGGACCAGTACGATCAGGTTTCGATTGACCCGACGCAAGTCTTTTTCGGTCTGTTTCCGCTTTCTGATGTCCAAGAAGGTTTCCATCAGGTGCTCTCGTCCGTCTATGATCACGGGGCTGACGATTTTGATGATGGGGATCTCTTCGCCAAGAGCGGTGAGCAATATACGTTCTGAATGGTCTATGCTTTGGTGGAGGTCGGTGATTGGGCATTGGCCCTCTTCGCTGGGACAGATGAAGGTGTGGCAGACCGCACCGATGACTTTTTCCGGGGAACCGGCTTTGATCATATCTATCGCCGCCTGGTTGGCATCCACAATGGTGTGGGTTTGAGGGTCAATGACAACGACGCCGGCAGGTATTGCGTTCAGTAGGGTGCTGAGGCGCTCTCCGCTCTCCTGTAGTGCTTGCTCGGTTCGTTTGCGATCGTTCAACTCGCGCTGCAATTGTTCGTAGAGGTGAGTGTTCGTGATGGCATTGCTCAGTTGATCGGCCAGAGTTTGTATAATGGTGCTTTGTTCAGTGTCGAAGGCGGACGCACGATCCGATTGAAGGGTAATGGCACCGATTGCTTGCCCACGGGTGAGGAGTGGGACGACCAGTTCAGAGCGCGTCTCTGGGAGTAGTGGATTGTCGAATGGAGATGTATCGCTATCATTGCCTTCCCCCGCGTCAATGATCTGGCTCTGATGGTGCAGGATGCATCGGCCTACCGATGAGGCATTGTCCACTTTGAGTTTATATCCCTCTGCGATCATCCGTTTACCGGCCAATCCAGTGGCAGCCCGCAAGAAGGCCCAACTACCTGGTTCTCCATTCCACTCACCGCTTTGATCCACCAGAAACAGGCCGACGTAGTACAAATCGAACCGTTGGCGGATCAATTCCACGAATTGTGGGAGCAGTTCTTCTGGATCGAGAATGCTGCTGAGGATGCGAGAGATATCTACGGCTGTCTGAAGCTGGACGTTTCGATGGTGGAACATCGCGAGCTTCTCTTTGCACTCTTCCAGGCTCGTCTCTTCCCCTCTGAAAGAGGGAGTGGTTTTCCCGTTTTGGCTGTTGTTTGCGTTCATATCCATACCACTACTCCGGTGGTTCGTTTGCATCGGTAGATGACGGGGATGGTCTTGTTGCGCTTGTGGGATTGCCGTTGATAGATGTGCCTAGATGGACGAATACCCGGTCGCTGCCCAAGGCTAGACCCAATTCCCGTACAGCCGTGCGCAGAATGCTCTCCGGGTTCATTGAGGTTCGCACCTGAGCCGTGATGTTGGCGATGATGCGCTCTTGCTCTGCTCGTTGTTGCGTTTCTTCAAGGAGACGGGCGTTTTCCAATGCCAGGCCGATTTGGGCTGTCAGTTCCTCTACCATCGCGATCTCTTCATCGCTCCAGGGGATCTCGTCCGGGGTTTGATGAAAGACGACGGTTCCCAGGGTTTCACCACGCAGGCGGATGGGGGCGGTCAGGCGGCGACCGTCGGGGCCTTCGATGACCGTAGGACGCGAGGGTATCTCGCTGGGAACGATGTCGCGGATCCGATCCCGCGAGGCCGGTTCGATGGCCACGCCGGTGTACCGATAGGCGGCCAGTTGGTTGGCAAGCCGTTCTCGCCAGGCTTCACGGGTTTGCTGTCGCTGGAACAGGCGTAACTCTTCCAGGGCATAGTGGCTTTCTTCCAACAGGCGGGTGTTCTCAATCGCCAGGGCTACCTGGTCGGCCATTGTTTGGAGGATGGCGATATCTTCCTCGGTGAAAGCGCTTGCCTCTGTGGATTGGACGTCCAGCACACCGATGATACGGTCATAGACGATGAGCGGGATCGCCATCTCGGAACGCGTGTCGGGCAGGTCTGGGTTGTCGAAAAAGACGGCATCGGCGCCAACATTGAGGGCAATGCGTGGCTCTCCACTACCGGCGACGTATCCGACAATGCCTGTTTCACCGACTTTCAGACGGTGCCCTCTTTCCAACATGCGTTGTCCTCCAGGGGATGAGGCCGCCTGAAGAACGGCATATTCACCGGACTCGTCCAGCAGGAAGAGGCCGGCGTGGTAGAACCCGAATCGTTCGGAGACGAGGCGGACGACGGTGTCCATCAGTTGCCGTACGTCACGGATGGCGGCGGCGTCCCGTGCCACTTGAGCAGCGGCCTCCAACTGAGTGCTGCGGCGGTCCAGGGCGGCGGTTCGTTCTGCTACCTGTTGTTCCAATCCGGTGTACAGTTCATGCAATTCGCGCGCCATCCTGTTGAGGGATTGAGCCAGGAAGCCAAATTCATCCTGGGACAGGATAGGAATCTGTTCGTCGAAGTGGCCGGCTGCCAGACGACGGGCCGATCGGCTGAGTTGCTCAATCTGTCGGGCGACGGTGCGGATGGCGAAGATGCTTACGATACCGGTAGCAATCAAGGCAGTGACCCCCAGGATGATGGACACGGTCAGAATGTTGCCCATAGTGGCCTGGGCGATCTCTTCGGCTTGAATGCGGCGGCTGCGGACATTGGCGATCAGTTGGTAGATATGCCAGTTGATGGTGCTGTATTCTTCTAGCAGCAGATCGGCGCGGAACTGAGCGGCAACCCAATTGTGATCTTTGGCGTGTCTGACCGTTCCTTCGGCGATATAGATCGCGTTTTGAAGGGCCTCATTGGCATCTTGAGCATGTTCCCGAATCGGGTCGCCTGGAGGAAGGGTCTGGGATATTTCAGTCAGTTGTTTCTGGCGGGCAGTAAGGGCCTGGATGAGGGCATTGACTTCCAACTCCATAGTAGCCGGAATGCGGTCTTTGATCTTCTCCTGGATGGTCACCACCAACATGGTGTTTTGTTGTGCAATTTCCAATGCCAGGTTCAGTCGTTCATTTTGCACACGGGCTTCGATGGTGGCCCTGCGCAGAATGGTGATCTGCCATAACACATAAAACAAGGTTAGGATGACCGGCAGCGCAATCAGGATAGAACTCAGGAGCATCTGTTGTCGGAATGTGCGCCCCGGCATTTTCCGGGTCGTGGGTTGGGTTATAGGTTCAGGCGTCGGGATGGTCATTTTCGTCAACTCCTGCAGGCTCTGGAGGAAGCTCCTCCCCCTTGTGCCTGTTATTTCCATCAGTCTCATCGGTATGGGGGGGCGATGCGGCCGACGTTTCTACGTCTTCGCCGATTGCCACATGGATGATGCCCTCGGAAGCGCGCAGGGCACGGCCCATTTCGCGCACGGCCGTGCGTAGGATGGTGTCCACGTGGGCGGAGGCACGCACACGGGCGACGATTTCGGCTGTCAAGCGTTCTCGCTCGGCCCGTCGTTGGGTTTCTTCTAGCAGACGGGCGTTCTCAATGGCCAGGGCCATTTGGTCGGCAATCGTTTCAATGAGGGCGATCTCGGCGTCGGTCCACTGTCGGCGTGGCGCGGTTTCTTGGAGGCCTACAGCACCGATCGGCTCCCCACGCAGACGGATGGGAATCACCAATGTGGATGGCCGTTGCCCGTCGTGTGCGGGGTCTGCTGCTGAGATGATGACCTCTTGCTGTTGGAGCGCTTGTTCCAACTCGGTCAGTTGCTCCTCGTCCAACGGGGGGGTATCGGGTTGAGTCTGTTCGTAGAACGGAACGGTGCTGGAAGTCAGGAACTTGGCCCATTGTTGGCGCACGTATCGGCGTTGGATCTCTTCGACTTCCTGCAGGCTGGCCTGGGCCTCGGCATACAAATGAGCGTTGTCTATGGCGACAGCGATCTGCTCTGCCATCGTCTGGAGCACCGGGATGTCTCCCTGGGAAAAGGCTGCATAGGTATCGCTTTGTAAGGTAAGGGCGCCGATGACTCGTCCCCGTGACCGCAGGGGGAGCGCCAATTCGGAGCAGGTATCGGGCATCGTGGGCAACCCCAGACGGGTGTCCAGCGCGATCCGGGGCTGGGTGTTGAGAATGCACCAGCCAACAGGAGATGTCAGGTCAACCTCGATTTTGGATCCGAGGGGCATGGATGTGATGTGTTCTTTCGAACCGGCGCAGGCTTGCAGGGTGGCCCATTGGTTGGTCTCGTCGGTGAAAAATAGCCCCACGTAGGAGAGGTTGAACCGTTCTTTGATTAGTTGAACGATTTGTTGTGTAAGTGTTTCTGGCTCGGTCACCGAGTATGTGGCTGCTCCGGAGATCTGAGCAACCGTTTGCAGTTGGAGGGTGCGTTTTTGGAGCTCCGCGTTCGCCCGGCCCAACTCATCCGCTCGCTTTTCCAGCAGACGGCGGGCGGTCACCAAGTCGCTGTGTTTTTGTTCTGCCTCCCGCAGGGCGCCGATCAGGGCTTGTTTGGTGATGAATTGGGTGAGGAAGATTATCACGCTGATCATCACAAAGGTAGCGATCAGGCTGAGAATGGAAGGAAGGACGTCGGCGCGGTATGGGGCACTGGGTTGCAGCCAACCGAAATGGTCGGCCAGCAGAAATACCGCATATAGCACGATACTGATCCCCATTGTGATGGCGCCTGTTTGTTGTCGGATCAGCGTAGTGGCTAGAATGGGGGCCGCCAGCAAGTAAAGCCCACCGGCACTCAAAGGGCCTTCGGATAGCAGGGCAGCGATACCCATAACGTAACTCAACAGGATCAGCATACTGGCCCGTGAGGAGATGGACATTCGTTGAGCCAGAGCCAGGATGAGAAGCACACCATATGCGGCCAGGTAGGGGATGTACGTCGGTAGCCAGTAGAGCGGATCTTGCACCAGGTTCCAGAATAAGAACCCGATGATGATGGTCCCAATTCCGGCTAAAATCCTCAGGATGATGTTTAGTACTTGCCGTTGACGGATGGCTAATTCATCTTCCCAGGTGACGAAATCCGGCATCGGCGTGACAGAAGGGGAGAGCGGCTGTTCACCTTCTGGCGATGGATGCGAGATCAGCTCGGATGGTGTGATCTCCCCTGCAATTTGGCCTTCGAATTCGGAGGAGGCGGCAGCGACGATATCTGGTTCTATAAGTGGCACACCGATGTCCTCAGGAGAAGGGGGCGGCTCCGGGCCGACCTTCCCTTCCAGGATATCGAAAATGGTGCTTTCGACCGGTTGCACTGATGGTTCCCGGTCCGGTTGGTTTTCCGGCAGCGTCTCGTCGAACAAGCCGTCTAGCCGGCTGTGTAGATCCTCGTTACCGGGCATGGTTCATTAACTCCTTTGCCAGAGCGCGATATTGCTCTGCTCCTCGGGTGGTGGGGGCGTAGCTGGTGATTGGTTTGCCAAAGGCCGGGCTTTCCCGTAATTTGGTGTCTATTTCGATGATGTTTTGGAACAGGACACTGTCCAGCCCCTTTTCCATCTGTTTTCGAATGATGCGACAGATATTGTTGCGCCGATCGTACATTGTGATCAGCACTCGGTAGGTCAGCCAGGGGTTCATTTTCTCACGGACTTGCTGGATCATTTTTATAAAATGGCGGAGAGAATAGGCTGCATAGTAGTCACATTGAACTGGGATGATGAGTAGTTTGGCCGCTGCCAGTCCGTTGAGGGTCAGTGTGCCCAGCGAGGGTGGACAATCTATAATGACGTAGTCGTAGAAATCATTTCCCATCGCCTCCAGCCCTTTCTTCAGGCGAAATTGGTAATCTGGCCGGCCGTATAAGATTTTGTCCAACACGATCAACATCCGGTTGGCCGGTACGATATCCAGCCCGGGTGTGGCTGTCTCCTGACTGGCACTGATCAGGGAAGTATATCCTAGCAAGGCATCGTCCACTGCTCGACGTAGCGATTCGGGCTTCAAACCCAGGGAAATGGTGAGGTGGGCTTGGGGGTCGAGGTCAATGAGGAGCACACTTTGTCCCTGTTCGGCCAGTGAGGCCCCCAGGGAAAGGCAGGTAGTGGTTTTGGCCACACCGCCTTTTTGGTTGCTCACGGCAATAATTTCTGTCGTTTTCGTGTTTGTCTTGTTCATAGCTCAATCCTTCCTCTGCACTCCTCGCTTGCTCGCATGCGGTACAATCTGTCCTTGAAATGTCTTTGAAACTTGAAGATCGTGGTATGCGCAAGGGTGCTATGAACACTGTGATTCGATGAGTAACGGAAGTGCGTTGTGTCGCATATCTTGGAGAATTGACCGCTCTCGTCTCACGTGTCATGTGTTTCTCCATCTGTATCGTCCGCCGGGGAAAGAAGCCCTAGTTTGACGAATGCACGGGATGTGCCCAAGGTGTGGAAAAGCTCGTCTACGGTTGTTTGGATGATCTCTTCCACGCTGGTGGCCTGACGCATCTTGTCGGCAATTTCACGGGTCAATTGCTCTCGGCTGGCCCGCTGTTGAGCATCTCGATAGAGTCGCGCTCCTTCCAAAGCCAGACCCAGTTGGTCGGCCAGAGCCTCCAGAATGGCGATCTCCTCCTCATTCCAAGGCCCATCCGCGATCGGTTTGTACGTGTCGAGGATGCCGATGACGGTATTACCTACTTTGATGGGAACGATCAGTGGGTAGCGATTCGTATCACCGGTGCCGTTTCCCTGGACGACGGACCCGGTTTGGACGGCTTGCTCCATATCTGCACGCCACGATTCCGTTGTGGGCGCGATTCCCATTTTACTGCTACGGTATCCAATGTCGGGTTGCGTGCGCAGCAGTTCAACCCATCCTCGGCGACTCAACTCACCGTAGGCTCGTTGGGTTGTTTCCAATGCGGCCTGGTTTTGGGTGAACAGGCGAGCATTTTCCAATGCAATGGCGACCTGATCGGCCATCGTTTGCAGGACGGCGATGGAGTTTTCATCGAATGCACCGGGTTGGTCACTCTGCACGGTGAGGGCACCGATGATTTGGCCCCGTGCTCGCAGAGGGAGAGCCGCTTCGGAACGGGTGTTCGGTAGTTCGTTGGTGGCCAGGCGTACCGCATCCTCTCCGACGTCCAGAGCGATTCGAGATTGTGCATGGGCGATGCTCCAACCGATCATACCCTCACCAACTTTGATCTTGTGCCCGCGACGTAACATCGCTTCTCCGGCTTCGCCGGTGCCGGCCCGCAGTACGGCCCACTCACCTGCCTCATCCAACAGGAACAGCCCAACGTAATAGAGGGAAAAGCGTTCCTTGATGAGTTCGACCACCTGGCGGGTCAACCGGTCGCTGTCCAGGATGGATGATGCTGCCCGGGCGACATCGGCAGAGGCGGCGAGGTAATTCGAGCGCTGCTCCAGTTCCTGGGTTCGTTGGGCTACCTGGGCCTCCAGGTTGCCAATCAGGTCCCTCAACTGGGCAGTCATACTGTTGAACGTTCGGGCCAGGACGCCGATTTCGTCCTCCCGCTTGATACAGACGGTGTGCTCCAGTTCACCGGCCGCGACCTGGCTGGCGGTAGCGGCCATTCTGGTCAGCGGATCGGTGACACTGCGAGAGATCGTCAGGGCTGCCAGGATTGCTATAGTAATGGCCAGCAAAGCGACACCGGTGCTGATTCCCAGCAAAGCGAGCGCTGGTCGGAGGGCTTCGATCTGTTCTTGCTCGGCCAACAGAGCGGCGTTGATGTCCGGTAGCCAATGGAAGACACCGATCACAGTCCGACCGCGATAGTTCGGATAGGTGCCGCTCCCCTTTGCTCGTTCTTGAGTGGCGATTTGTACTCCTTGGGTGCGAACATAAACCGGTCGGCTGCCGGCTCGAATGTCTGTGAGTAAGGCTTGTTCTGCGGAGACCAGATACGTTTCGCCGGTTTCCCCCAGACCGGACCTTTCCATCATGATGGCGTTGATGGTGTCCATCGTGGCCCGGCCGACCAATATACCCCGGGTTCGCCCGGTCTCATCATAGATGGGATGAACGATACTGACCCACCGTACACCGGCCTCCCAGGTCAGGTGGGAGAGCGGCTCTTGTAGCCCTTCTTCGAAAAAAGCCCATCCGCGATAGTTCTTCCAATACTGGGTGAGACTGGTGGAGAGAATGACTCGCCCACTGGTGTCCACGAGGAAGATTGCCTCGAATCGCCCGGTCTGGGCGATATTACGGGCAAAGTGTGAGCGGACTCTTTTGTACTCCGGTAGTTTGTCTGGGACGGGTGCTCCCAGCAGGGTGATGAAATCTGCCTGCATCTCCTCGGTTTGTAAAACGGTTAGATCGGTGTGTAGGTCATTGAGCCACAGATGGATTTGCGCCTCTTTGAGTGTGGCTACAGAGCGGAGCTGATTCACGACCTGCTGTTGCGCGCTGTGCCACCCGGTGATGACGGACACGGTGGCCGAGAGCACAGTGGGAACCAGAACTATCAGGAGCATCGCTGTGGTCAGTCGCCTGCGCAAGGAGGATGGCTGTCGCGATGGAGCGGGTTGTGGTTCGCGTTGAACTGGCATAAGTCGGTCTATGATGTGGAGTGCGCGTTGTCCGAGCGACAGTTGTTCTGTAGGGGCGGCCGATTGGTCTACGGTGATTGTATTTTCGGTATGGATAGGCTCAGGCATAGTGGCCTCCATCTTGTTCCCCAGGCGTGGAAGGAGGCGAGGAGAGAGGAACGTCCTGTCCGTTGGACTGGATGGCCCGTGCCGGCACGATCTCCTGGATGCTCTCGCTCCCATTATCCTCACTACCGTCAGGGGTAGCCGGTTGGTGGACGTCGTCCGCCCGGGGCTGACGGGATGATGTCTGTACAGGTACGGTTGTCGGCTGAGGTGCCAGGCGAACTGTGACTTCGGGTAGACCCAGGGCTTGTCTGGTCTCCTGTGCAGCGGTCCGGAGCACCGTTTCCAGGTCCATGGTCTGGAGCACCCGGCTAATGATCTCACTGATCAGGTGCTCTCGGATGGCCCGGCGTTGGGTATCCTGGTATAATCGGGCGCTCTCCAGCGCAACCCCCAGTTGGTCGGTCAGGGTGGTGAGCAAAGCGATTTCGTCTTGCGACCATGGCCCACTATCTGGTGGCTTTCGGGCGTCGAGGACACCGATGGTTTGCCCACGCACTTGGATGGGCATCTCCAGGGCAGAGGGCAGGGGCTGGGGTTGTGCCGCGCCTGGCGAAACACCCTCATCTGCCTTGGCGTTTTCGGTCTCCTGAGCATCTCCGTCGGTTGTCAGCAAGCCATAGGGGTCGTAAGTCGCCTTCAACTGGCTGTAGGTGCGCATCAGCCGCCGCCATGCCTCCTGACTGAGTTCGGTGTACGCTCTGCGCTCCGACTCCAATGCTTCTTGAACCTGCTGAAGCAGTTTGGCGTTGGCGATTGCCACGGCGATCTGATCGGCCAGAATCTGGAGCACGGTGATGTCTGTTTCGTCGAAGGCATTGGGTTGAGCGCTTTGTACGTCCAACGCGCCGATGATTTCTCCGCGTACCTGTAAAGGCAAGACTGCTTCAGAATGGGTCTCGACCGGGTATGGATGACTGAGGAAATCTATGTCCGCTTCGACATCCTGGGCAATGCGCGGTTTCCCATGGGCTGTGACTTGTCCGATGATGCCTTCTTCGCCTACTTTGAGACGGTGGCCTTCTGATATCAGTCGCCGTCCTTCTTCTGACGATGCTGCCCGAAGTACTGCATACTGTTTGTCGGTGTCCAAAAGGTAGATGCCGGTGTGGTAGAAGCCGAAACGTTGTGAGATCAGGCGTGTCGTCTCGCTGAGCATTTGCTGGATATCTTGAATGCGGGTTACCTCACGAGCGATCTGGGCGGCGGTCTCCAACTGGACATTCCTCCGGAGCAAGTCAGCAGTGCGCTCCTCCACCTGTTTTTCCAGAGAAGCCTGATTGGCTTCTAATTGACGGGCAAGTTGATGGCTTTGGCCCAAGGCAGCCGACAGACGGGGGATCAAGTGTTGGGAAGAAATCGTGAGCAACAGGCCTAGCATAAAAAAGACAACTGTCCCGCTGGCCCAGGCGCTGGGATCGGCAGTGTTGGCTTGATGGGCTACCGGAATTGAGAGGCGGCCGGTGCAGAAGAGCCAACTGAATACTATCAGGGTGAGTGTCGAGATGAGTAGCGTGAAGAGGCCCATTCGTTGCCCTAAAAAGAGAGTTGCTACCACAGGCGCTGCGAGCAGAAACACTCTTCCATCTCCACTTAATCCCGCTTCTCTCAGGCCAATTATTCCCAGCGCGTATATAACAGCCAACAGGAATGCAACCTGGAGCGTGTAGGAAACGCGGCGCCAAAAGGTGATGATGGCCACAATGATGTAAGCGGCTGTGTAGTAGGCAACCAGGTTCCAATTCCCTTCCAGAGCGGTGTTGTAGGAACTAATGATCAGACTGATCGCCCCTGCGACCAGCAAGGCGCGTAGCACACCGGTGATCAACTGACGTTGCCAGGTACGAATATGTTCTAAGGGAGGAGTGGTTTCACCTGTTACGGGTTGTGTCGTGCTATTCATGTTCGGAAACTCCGGATCGTGTATTATCTGGAGAGCCGTTACCCAACCGCAATTCGACGGTAGCCAGGCCGAGTGCCACCCCAATCTCATTGGCGGCTGTCGTGAGCACCGATTCGATGTCCAACGATTGGCGGATACGGGTCGTGATTTCGGCGATCATCCGTTCGCGCTCGGCGCGGCGACGGGTCTCTTCTAACAGCCGTAGGCTTTCGAGCGTCACAGCGGCCTGGCTGGCTACGGTTTCGTAACCACGTAGTGTTTCTGGAGAGAAGGTGAATGGCGGGTTCCGGCCCACAAAAAACGTGCCTAGCCAACGATCACTGGAGGCGATTGGAATCAATACAAAGGAGCGTAACCCGGAAATTCTGGC
>Ga0164318_10002049_pt1 | contig 18468 bp, 9 predicted proteins | sample GuaBasSedimGuay9_FD_113734 | JGI IMG/M metagenome (GOLD analysis project Ga0164318, IMG submission 113734) | Subseafloor sediment microbial communities from Guaymas Basin, Gulf of California, Mexico - Guay9, Core 4571-4, 0-3 cm | ecosystem: Environmental > Aquatic > Marine > Hydrothermal vents >... | reverse complement strand
TGGTAAGTTAGCACCTATTTCACAAAAACCTTTACATGCTAAAACAAGGATTAGTAAGGTTATAGCTACAAGTGTATATCTATTTATCATGATTGGTCTTACCCTGATTTTAAATATTTACCGAATAAAGTTGTCTGCACTCAATTCTATTTCAGAAAAACCATCTTTTTAACAACATTTCCAAACCCACTCTCTAACCTACAAAAATACACACCGCTTGCTAACATAATTCCATTATCATCTTTTCCATCCCAAGTAACTTTGTACAAGCCTATATCCTGCTTACCATTTACAAGTGTTCGAACTATTTGACCCTTCGAATTCACAATACACAACCTAACTTTTGATCTCTGTTTTATTTCGTACTTAATAGAAGTAGTAGAGTTAAATGGATTGGGGTAGTTCTGGTATAGTTTAAAGGCTATAGGGGTTATAGATTTCTTTTCCTTAATACCAACTCCACCCCACCACCTTGGATCTCCAATAGGTTTACCCTCATCATCAACAAAACTTGCACTATAGGACAAATCAATATAATCCTCAATTGGCCATTCAAATGTAAGCAGAGCCTCTGGTGGTTCATGAAAATAATAAACTCCATCTGCCCATGGATCCCATATTCCATTTAAATTCCCTATAATTACTTGTGGATCACATACCGTCATGTTAAACTGCGGGTCCATATTAACGTTGTTACTATCTACAAAATTAGGATACGCCTCATCATTGTCAAAAAAATGTTCTTTAACATAATCTGGCATCCATTTCTGAGGAAGCACTCCAAAACTATTATTGTTCCACCATTCAATAACTTCCGGGATCCAATAGTAAATGTTATTTTTTAAAGTATATACCCTTTCATCTTCTGTAAAATGACCGTCACCATTCGGATCGTATCCCTTCAACCCACAGAATAGAGAATCCCTAGTCAAAGAATCCAACTCAAATAGGTGCACAAGTCCATGAACATCTCTGGTTGGAACTCTATTTTTCGCTTCATTTTCATCTTCAGATGCCATATAGCAATTATAGAAAATATTGTTTTCTACATGGCATTCAACAATCCAGTTAAACTGATGAGATTGAGTCCATGTGTTAACTACAGTATTATTTTTAAATTCCCCATATAGCGTTGGGCCCTCACAATCAGCACAATATCCTCCAACGTTGAAAAAAGTGCTATTCCGACAAATGACACTATCTTTGGGTATCCCTGGGCCTGACTCACAGAATACAGTCCCATTCCATTTGATACCCGGGGTACCAACACTAAAAACCAGACAATTCAATATTTTCCACGTGCTTCTTCCAGAACCAGTCCCTTGAACCGCGGACCAACCCGTATATGGAGCTTCAATAATAAGACCATCAAAGGTATAGCTTGTACCGTCATGATCAACAATATTTATCACCCATTGCCCCGAAGCACCTTCACCATCTGGTCTGATTCCAGTTATCCATAAATTCTTTAAAACAGCACTTTCATGAAATTCAAATATCCATGGCGGGCATGATCCATCTGACTTTAAACCTGGTCTAATTACCGGTGGCCTTTTTTCTCTTGTCGGTTTGGGAGCTACTATATGGATATCTTCATCAAACCGTATAACATTCTCCACAAAATAAACGGAATCCCTATACAACTCGTAAACCTTGTGCTTGTGTTTACCATCTTCATCGACATCATTGTAAATCCAATAATCAAGTGCACCATTTAGAGAACCATCTGGTTTATGATTCCCAATCAACAACGTATCCCCCTTTTCAATAACACCGGCAGAAAGAATGTTAGTCCAAAACATTGTTATAGTAAAAATAAAAAATAAAGATAAACCTTTTCTTACCATATTGCCTCCCAAATTTTACCTAGCATTTTTATAATTCATATTTTATTCCCAGGTCAATAACTCTACCATAGTACTTTTCGTAAATAGGCAAATGTTCGAACTTTATTACATTTTCTTCATGCTCATTATTTAAATTGCTAATATTTAGGTACAGCTCCATCCCATATTTCGAGAGTTTCTGTCTTATAGATAAATCATGTCTAAAAAATTCCGTAGAATATCCCCTCAAATCTGAGTACCAATTCGTGTTTGTAAAGATGTTAGATTTATATCGAAATGTCCATCTCAATGAAAACCCCTTGTAATCATATCCCACAGTCAAATTGAGAATATGGTCAGGCTGATATACCATCCTTTCTGTGTAAGTCGTATCCGCATTCTTATATATAAGATTAAAATTCTCATCAAAATCCACTATAACTCTATTCCGGAAATATTTAGTCTCAGAAAAGTTTCTCGTATAGTTTATATTCAACACCAAACCTTTTAGCATTCCAGGCAAATACCAGAAATTGGACATCCACTGTAACTCAACTCCATAATCAATAGCCTCATATTTATTATTTTTAGCAAAGTTAACTGTCCTACCTATGGTTTTTCTGTCCAATCCCTCAAAAAAATCAATCTCTTCATTAGTAATAACCCAGTTACCAGTATAGTAAATCATATCTCTAATTGTTTTATAAAAACCCGAAATGGAAAATAGCCCTATTTTGCTTGATACCAACGCAAGTTCTAAATCGTAATTTCTCGCCTTTTCCGGTTCAAGATTAAAATTATGCCACACAATTGGACCACTTATTGGATTAGTTATCAAAACAGTGGGAACTATATCACTATAGTTTGGTCTCTGTAAAGTATGTGTATATCCTGCTTTTATATTCAACCATTTTTTAGGTTTCCAAACAAGATGGATCATAGGCAAGTAAAATTCATTCTCTCTTCTTTTTTTCGTTTTATACCATTTTCTGAAAGGTAACCAGTCTTGAGTAAGGTCCCTGGCATCGCCTCTATAACCATTATACTTTGTCACGTTCTTCTCATATCGAACACCAGGGATAAAAGTCAAAGACCTCCACTTCAGGGTAAACATCAAATAACCAGCATAATATGTTTCGCTACCATCGTAATCATAGATAACGCTCTCCTTTTGATTCTCATAATATTCTATAGAGTCATTTGGATTATCTTGCAATAAATCATCCAGTCTTTTCATCAAATCGATATCTAATAAAGGTTCTATCAAAAATTTGTCATCCATTATATACAATCTTTTACGATCTCTATCGTACAAATCATATGCAAGGATATAACTTGACCCAGCGCCCAAATTCCAGTAGCTCATATTCCTTGCACACCAAAAAGTTGAAAGTTTATCTCCCTTCTTTAAATCTTCTTCACCAAACTCATAAAAATAAGCATCCCTATTTATAAGGTCCTGATTCAACTGACCGCTTAACATGGCATACAGCACATCTTGATCATATTTTCTTATCATTTGCTTATACATTCCACCCCATTTTACATCCACTTTAAAACTGGGTAAATTCACAATATCCCGATATTTGAAATCAATTTTATAGATCAAATGACGTCCATCAGAATCATAACTTCTACGATACAAATCCCCCAACTTCCTATCTATACCAAAATATTTCTCCACCCTATCTTCATACGTATAACTCAGAGTATCTAACACAATCACATTTTGAATATCATAAGGATGTAAATTTTGCCTGACGTTAACATTTGAAGGGAATGACTTATTATCAATATCTACAGCCCATAGATATAGTTGCCCCGGTGTCGAGTTTTTTGATATGGAGTAGCCCAATGAGGAATTTATGCACAACTTACCGATATAATGCTCAATGTCGATAGAATTTGTTAGAACACCTAACGCATTTTTTTCTGCTAAAGCACTAATGGGCGTATTCCTCCACCTCAAGTTAAAACTTATCCCATGTTCGTTTAAAGTTGTCTTTTTTATACTAAAAAATGTATTTGCCTTTATTTTAGTAGCAACCCCCTTATAATCCAAAACCACGGTACCATTATATCTATTTATCCTCCTCTCAATATCCCTAACGCGAACCACATCAGTTAAAACAGGGCCATCTTCTCTCTCTTTCGAATACTCATTATTACCCATTTCTTCTGAACTCGCATCTTTTCTCTCAGCGTCCAGCTGTAAAAACATACCTAGCCTGTTGTTGAAAAAACGCCTACTACCGCTAACGACCACCTTATAGTTACCGAAGTAAGACTTCAAATCATTGTAGCCACCTTGAATAATGACATTAAATCTTGGTTCCTCAGGTGCTTCTCTCACAACAAAATTAACGACACCCCCAGTCGCATTAGCTTCTTTATCTGCAGTTAGAGATTTGTATAGCTCAATACCCGAAAGCATATATTGAGATATCATGCTTAAATCCGTGCTTCTATCATAAGAATCCGTTGGACTCATTGTAATACCATTTATTTGGATTTTGGAATACTTAGGTGCGAGCCCTCTTATCACTAACTTGTTACCCTCACCACCTGACCTCTGTAAAGATACTCCGGGTAGCCTACCTATGGCTTCTGCCGCATTCGCTTCTGGTAATTCTTGAATTTGTTTTGAGGATACTACATTTGCAATGTTTGACAGTGACATCTGCTGGTTTATTGCCTGTATTTGGCCCAGCGCTTGTGCTTGAACAACTACCTTTTTACCTCTGACTGGACTAACTTTAAGCACTATCTCTAAAAATTTTACTTCATTTTCCTTTATGCTTACCTCGACCTTTTCTGTTTTATACCCAATATAGCTTACCATAACTTCATACTTGCCCGGCGGTATAGACGAAATAGTAAACTCACCTTTTGTATTTGATGCAGTCCCGATATTTAAACCCTTAACGATAATATTAGCCCCCGGAAGCGGGTTTCCTTGTTCATCAACAGTTTTACCTGTCAGTATGCCATAATTTAAGGCATCTAACTTGCATATTATAAATAAGAAGGCTACTAAACTAAATAGTAATCTTTTCATAAAAATACCTTGATTATATAAAATAACACCGCCCTACGGGATAGACATAGCAAACCGCTTCTCTACTAACAACTATTATACCAACAAACTCCGAAAAAGTAGATGCCCGAAGAAACTCTAACTCAACCTACTTATATTATCATGATTATAACAAAGCCTTATAACTTTAATAATTGCCTTTCCATTTATCGCTTTTCCCAAAAATAATCTCAGCTGTTCCGAGCTCAGCATACTCATTAGATATAAAATCCCCTTTTCCTATCAACCAAACTATTCTATTAAAACCGTTAAGATTAATCTTTTTATCGAATTGATCAGAAGTATCTGCCTTTCTTGAAAATTCTATAATTGTTAAGTCATTTTGCTCCTTACCCCTAAAATCTATTATATCATTTTTACCACCTAACACCACATCAGGTATATGATTCCAGTCTCTACCTAAATTAAAACCATCACTCAAATAGACCACCTCATTCTTAACATAACCCAAGACTATATCTGCCTCTTTAAGTTCATCAATAGGTTGAAACCCTAATGCAACCCAACCATTCGTTTTCGCAACTATCTTAAAATCAACAGTATCATTACGTACATTCCAGTACAAATAAAAATTTTCAGACAGTTTCTCATAGTTTCCATATAAAGACTTTTCCTTAGTACACATTGTTGGAAATAAAAGTATAACAACAAAAACCGATTTAAAAACAATATTGCCCAGCAAGTTCGATAGCAATTTCTTAACTCCAAGGAGATATAATAATGTCTGCCAATTTCCTATTATCTAAGAAGAAGCATTTTTTTCATCTCGGATATACCATTACAGGAAATTCTATAAAAATAAACACCTGATGGTAAAGCTCTACCGAACTTATCTAAACCATTCCATCTTAATATATTTAAACCATTACCCATTTCCCCCTTATAAAGGTTCTTAACCAGCCTCCCTTCAACTGAATAAATATCTACTTTAACTTCACTCTTTTCATTTAATACAATTGGAATCGCCGTAACGTTATTAAAAGGATTAGGATAATTACCGTTCAGAAATATTTTATTCTCAATATTTTGATACACGCTCGAATAAATAAGCTCAAACTTCAAATATTCAAAATTAAAACCACCCCTTACAAAAAGTACTTTAAGTTCATGCATTCCTTTTTCAAGCCTTATACTATCAATTATGATGTCGTTCCAAATTTTCCAGCCTCCGGTATTAGGTACTTTTACTTCTGAGACAAGAGGATTTTCATCTATATAGATACTCATTTTACAACCATCATTCGGCGTTGCAACCCTTATCTCCAAATTATAAATGCCCGTTGTGGCCACATCTACACTATACTTTAACCACTCACCATCTTCAATCCACCCTATACTATATCTCACACCTTGAACATCTTCAGATTCTTCAATATCAACTCCATCATTTCTAAATCTACCACCTTTATTCCATGCCACCCAATTGGGATAAGTCGTCATCTGATATTCATTATCACTATAAGCAATCCCATTTCCCCCTAAATCATAATAAACAGCAGGTATTAGCCCAGGAATATTCAGTTCCTCAAATGGCTTATTAACGCTTTTAAAGTCATCATCTAATAAAGCAGCTACAACATCCCTTCTAAATTCACAACTATCCATATCTAATTTCTTTGCCAAGTTAAAAAGTGCAAGTTTTGCAAATTCCGGTGAAGGTTTGGAAGCCCTCTCATTCCAATAGTCCAAAATTCTTTGATATTCACGCGTTAATTCAACAGAATATATCACCGACGTAGCATCGATTTTTTTATATGTCCACCAATTCCAACTGATATTATTATTCTCTGCTATATCTATTACTTTTGAAAACCAGTGGTTTGAATTTTCACCAAACTCTCCCAACCACAACGGCCTTAAAGACCTCAGTGACATATCCAGATAGCTGGTAATAGAACTTTTTATTGGCTCGTTCCAATATTTATGAAAAGCATAAGACATGTTCAAATCAAATGGTGGTTCTAGATTCGAAAAATCAGTAGCATACCAATTACCCTCAATAAAAAGTATATGCTCATCACCATTTTCCCTTATTTCATCTTTTATCCTAATATAGAGTTCTCTTAAGTCATTCGTCGAATATCCTTCTGGCAAAACTGGTTCATTAAGTAAATCATAACCTGCAATGGCTTTTTCCTCTTTATACCTCTCAGAAATAAAATCCCAAAATTCTACAGTCTTATCTTTATTCTCTTCATACATCCACAGTTCAGCTCTTCCAGGACTATCGCTAATATTTCCAGGATTTTGTCCTCCCGGTGCACAATGTAAATCCAATATAAGATACAATCCATACCTCTTACACCAGCTCAGAAGCGAATCCAGAATTATTATCCCTTCACTGTTATAACTAAAGGACATATCGGTGTCAGTAAAAAGAGCATAATGGAGGGGAATTCTTATGGAATTAAAACCTAACTCTGCAATTCTTTTTATATCTTTCTCCTGTACAAAATATTTCCTATACAGCTTAAAAAACTCCTCTGTATCCTTCTCTCCTATGAGATCTTCAATCATCTCCTTTATAGAAGTAGGTGAACCGTACCCAGGCATACGTAGCATGTATCCTTCTGGAACCAGCCATCCACCCAAACCTATTCCTTTGAAAATTATCTCATTTCCAGAAGTGTCTATGAATACAAAACCGCGAGCCTTTACAAATTCCCCAGAGTAAACATTTAAAACACCCAGAATAAAAACAAAATAAAATAAGATTACCTTTCGCATCGAATAGATCACATTAAAACACTTACACACTTTCATAGCTTATTTCAAAAATGTTACTTTTTTGTGCACAGTACCATAATTCGAGTCAATTCTCAAAATATACATCCCTGAATGTATATCTTTGCCATATCTATCCATCCCATTAAATTGCAGTATATGTTGCCCTAAACACAGATAATTGTTGTAGATTTCATTGACCAAATTGCCACATAAATCATATATCGAGATTTGAAAACTACTCTCCTTCTTAACGTTAAGCGCAATATTCAAATGGCTATTAAAGGGATTAGGATATGCATTTAGCAATTCAAAACCATCACAAAACAAATCATTTTCATCTATCCAGCTATACCCTGGATTTTCAGGAGTTGTTAAACACAATATCATATACCCATCTTTAAATACGACATTCTCGGGAATAAAGTCACAATTATTTCCTTCAAACGTATGTGTCGCCTTTTGCCATCTTTGAGTATCAAAATAATCAAAATTGTCTTCCCACTCAAAACTGAACTTATTTCCCCAACCATAGTTACCATTTTCTGGATCGTACCTGTAATATCTAACCCAATCATATACAGCATATCTTGGCAATAGGGTGTCACTAAATTCTCCAGCCCAATCCTTTGCAGTTGGTTGCCACAGATTCATCATAATCTTTTGGGGTTTATTCAGCTGGGCTATATGTTCCCCCAGTTGAATAGTTAACTGAACAGAATCAACATACCAGGCAACATAATTTGGGGTCCACTCTATAGCATAAACATGAAAACCATCATGAGGGCTGAAATTTAAAGGCTTTAACTTTTCATGGTTTATTCTTCCAGGAGTTATAGTATTGAATTGCACATTCTTTTCATATCTACCAAGTATTTCTATATCGATCTCATTCCAATCATCCAAAGAGCTAACATTGTCATAAAAGGTAAAGAAAGAAGAAACAATCCCACTTCCCCTTGCGCTCTTGAACCTTACTTCAAAACGACCATACAAAAAAGACTTAATAGTCCTTAATTCTCCCCCCTTATAGGGTTTACAGTTTAACCAACTTTGAAAGACGAAAACAAATATCAAAGCAGATATTCCTGCCCTACTTTTCAATTTTTCTCCCATAGTCAATCCTATCGTACGAAGTTAAAATTGGAAAAGATGGAACAACAACGGGATATGGCATGGATAATTCAAGAACAGACATGTCAATTCTTGTAATATTAATTCTTTCTAGCATATCCGTATTAATTTTTATTTTATCACTATATTTATCCGCAAGATTCTTAAAATACGGATTTAATAAAGTATCCAATACCGGCATATAGTTACTACCCAATACATTTTTCACACCTCTCATTTGCAACAATCTACCTCTATGAGAAATTGCCAGTAAATTATCTTTCCACATATCTGTATAATGCCTAACACTTTCTATTTTATCATAACCTCTTTTATATGCATCCTGAGTTATATAATAGTCACGGATCAAGTCAACAATCGCAAATTTCAATTGTTGTAAATATTCCCGATTTTTAAACCTTCTTTTTCTAAAAACTAACGGATGTCTACTCACCAAATTTTTAAACTCTTTAACTGTCCATACTTTCCCGTCAATAGTAAAAAAGGGCTCCTCACTTATGTCATCAAAAATTCCTGAGAGCGTATCAAGAGCAGGTCTTGTCTCTACATCCCATAAGGCTGAATTAAACAGCTCCTTTTTCTTTATGTTTAAGTAGATATCCGACAATCTTCGTGCTATTGCAATGAAAACAATTTCGTTAAAAACTACCTCTTTCCCCGCCATAATACCTTTCACAACAACAGAATAAATACTATCCGCTTTATAAAGCTTCAAAAACCTCTCCACATCTTCCCAATGGGCTGATTTCTGTTTTTCCGTTACAGGAACCCTTGTCACCCAGCCTTTGACCCTCATCACAATATACTTACCCTCAGTCGTTCGAATGGGACCTATCACGCTGCCTTTTCCATACTCTTGGAAGAACAGAACCTTAACTACTTCGGGGTCCGAAATCATATCAAGCTTCACATTTATTGTGGGAATCGAATCGGCTTTGAAATTTGCGTAGAAAAATCTATAAAAGTCTTCGCTCGTTTTTATCTCCTTCTTCGCTTTATTCAAAATTACTGTATCATCAAAAGTAAAATATTCTATTTTGTACTCCCTCAGTGAATTTTTATAATATCGTTTTATCTCTTCAGTATCCAGTTTTACTTTACTGTAAGCCGTAAGATAATAATGCCATTTCCGCATTGCCTGTTCTTTCCTGCCTATCAAATAGTTCCTAACATTCTCATTTTCTAAAACTGATCTGTTGCTTTTTTCTTCCTCCAAAGCAAAAAGCTTTTCAGCTATCAACGTATTCAGTATTATCTTTTTATGCACGTAGTAATTCTGTCGGCAGTAAGGAGGTCTTGGGGTATACTCAGCTCTTCTTATAAATTCATCTTCCGTTATATACCTATTTCCAACCTTCGCAATAATTTTGTTCTTATCAATTTTGGGGAGATTTCTAGAACAATAAGAAACCACTAATAATAATAAAAAGAGACAAGTTAGGTATCTTCTCAGCATTTACCTGCTAAAGCCCAAATCCAATTGTGTATACGTTATAATTACCGAGAATTCCTAGTCTCCTATAAGCATAATCAATAGTAAGTCTGGATTCCCTCGGCATTCTTATCTTCAATCCAAACCCAAAAGTAGGACCGTATTCAGAGTAGGGCATAAAGAGCGCCTTGTAACCACCTCGCAAGAACAAACTTCCAAGGGTGAAAACTTTTAACTCATACTGCACACCCAGGTTGAGATATTCCGTATTATTATTTGGGTGGATTGCATCAACTGACAACAACAGATTCTGATAACTTGATACAATCGGCTTATAGGAAACCCCTATTCTGAATATCAAGGGTAATTCCCAGCTCTCGGTCTCAAATTTCCCCTCTGTATCACCATAGTTACCGGCTTCGTCAGGGCTAATATCTATTGGATTAAGCAAATCAATTCCATCATACTTCATCTTAGTTCCGTAGTTTGAGATGCTCATACCTATCGTTAATCCATCCCCTCTTTCACCTGAAACAGTGAAAAACCCGGTATTCACAACTACACCTAAATCAACCGCAAAAGCATTGGCAGTACAATGCCAAATTTGGGATGAAATTAATTTTACACTTGCACCAAATGAAAACCACGTAGTAAGCTTTCTTGCATAAGACATTCCCAATGAATACTCATTCGCAGTATAAACCTCGCCTGTGCCATCTTGATAAGCCACGGTTGTTACCGGTATATCCCCGTAATTTACCTGAGTTAGGGACAATGCAAAATTCCCAATTGAAGGAATGCTTATACCACCTGCAGCATGAATTAAGTTTATATCTACCAACCAGGGTTGATAAGAGAATGTTACTTCATTTCCCCTCATAAAAGCCAGGCCTGCAGGATTCCAATAGACAGCTTCAATTCCTCTTCCCACGCTGACATATGCATCTCCCATGGATATTGCAGAGCTCGACATCCCTATTTCTAAAAAATTAGCAGCTGTCGTCCCAACTCTATTAGGTTTTTGCTGCGGAAAAAGTAACGTAAAGAAAACCGCTATTACTAAAATAATTCTCTCTTTCATAGTCTCCCTACTTAATTATTGCAAATTTTCCCATTACCTCATCACCTGTTTCTTCTGCTTTTATGTGATAAATATACATACCGGCTGCTACTTCAAGCCCTTCTCTTGTCAACATATCCCATATATATATACCATTATCATTCGGATTATTCACGTGAATTTCTCTTACCAGTACACCACTAACTGTAAATATTTTGATAGTACATTTAGCCGGTATATTTTTAAACATCAATCTCCTGGGCTGATTAAGATAAGGATTTGCAACCGCTGGCTCTAAGGTATTTGTGCATATGTAGGGATTAGGCACAACTTTTACATTTTTCAAACTATTTTTCAACTCTTCTTTATCAATAGAGTCAGATACACTAACATGAAAATACAAAGTATCACTCAGCCAGAACGGCCTTCTAAAAGTAACCTTATAAACACCATTATTGGTTACTGAACTATTACCTGTGAAATCTATTGAAAAGATTGTTCCCGCCCAGTTTCTATTCGTATCAAGAGCACCAACTAGAATTTTATCTGTAAGTATATCAAAATCCCCACTGCCATCTACATCATATATCAACACATCCATCTTTTCAAACTCACCATTTTCATCTCTAAAAAGCCTATTATAGACCGTAAAAGGAACTGTTTCGTGCTTCAAAATTCTTTTCGACGATATCCTTTTATCATTTTCATCTCTTATGCCTACATTGTCATCAGTTTCGCCAGTATATTCATCACCAAAAACGATATCATACTCCCATGGGAAATACCTTGATTCTCTTAAAGAAGGCATCACAAATATAGTATCATAACCTTCTATCCAACCACTGGACGAAAAATCATACTCAGGAGTTTCAACTTCCAGATTTATCCTCAATCTCAATCCATCAAAAACATCTGTAGAAAATTCCTCTCCGGCTCTAAGAGTATAATAATCCAAAGAATCTCTGTATACTACATTATCTCCAGAATAATGACTTTCGTTTTCATAATATACAAGCACCGTATCTTCAGTTATATCATACACCCTTAAACCTTTCGTGGTATAAATCAGTCCATGATCATAACCCTTGATTACCTCTGGCAATCCACCGACATTTTTAACTGTATCAATATCGAATACCACACAATAATCGTGTCCATCCTTTATGCTTCCTGACGCTAAAATTTCAGGAATTACATTTCCAGTTCCTATACTATACAGCCCCTTTCTTACTTTAATGTCAGGTGGCACATATCCTGCAGAAACAGGTTTGGGAACGACAATTGCGATATTCTTCCCATAACCAATAACTTTCTCATTCTCATCTAACTCAATCACAAGATTATTCTCAGATGGTGCTATCCCAGGCCCAATATCCGGAGCTCCATAATCGTAAGCAACAAGAGCATAGTAATATGTTCTACCATTTTGAACATTATTATCTATAAAATAATGCGTTATACCCGTTTCATCACCCAGGTAATATCCCATACCGTTAACAAGTCCAAAATCTGTAAAACCAGACTTTCCATCTTTCAAATCACACTGAAATATCGGCTTATAAAACATCGGAGTTCCATAACCATCAGTAATAACCTGGGAATCATGAAAATATGGATCAGTAGACCGGTATATCTTATATCCCTCGAAATCATTCACATTACCGACGAAAGGATCGCGAGTTCTAGTATCAGCAACATTATCCCAGGTAAGAATCACTTTTCCATCACCAGGTGTTGCAAACAGGGTTGGCATTTCAGGTGGGCTGGCAAAACGATAGTCTTTCTCATATATTACTTGAACTATCCTTTTTAACTGAAATAATGCGGGGGCATCGTGACTTTCAGACTCTAATCCCTCAAGTGGATCATATGAATGTAACTCAGACATTGATATTCTTTCTGTCCTTCCTTTATAAAGAGGGAATGGTCCTGAAGCAAACACTTCTATTAGATTCGAAATTACACCAAAATATTCCATCAAAGTATCCGATGCAATAATATCCCACATTACCTGATCATTTTTAAACCAAGCTGTGGTATTGGACTGTGCATGGCTTGGAACTGGAAACATCCTAAAGCTTGTTAAACCAACCATATCAGACTCTGAAACATCCGTTGCTGCAAAGTTTGGCTCGCAACCTATACCCTCTTTAAAATCTGGCTTATGGTTACATTCTCCTTCATCAGGTCCAGTATAATTGATTTCTCCAGGGCCAACTCCATCAAGACCTACATCATCCCCAGCAAATTCTGTTATTTGATATACCCCATCTCCATTCAAATCTTCTCCATCCTGCCAGTCCTGATCTTCATCTGCATCCCAATGCTCCTTTAAATCTTCCTCCTTCAAATTATAGAACGCTAAAAACTTTTCTAAGTCATGTATCCCATCAGTAGGACCAACTATTCGAGTTGCCTCGTTATCTCTTTTTTCATCAATTATCCCGTCATCATCATTATCAACCCCATCATAGGGTAATCCGGGGCTTTCCAGATACGCAAAACCCATTACCCCCGTTCTACCCCCAGCATAACCTATTCCATCCTTATCCCACGAATATGCCATATCTAATAGCTTGTCAAAATATGCGATCTCGTCATCTGCTTCGCCTCCAATGCCGTTATCAACCCAATATCCAAATGCTACATAAGGCAAATCATACTCTGAAATGTTAGCAATGTTGTACTCCCAGAAAATGCAATCCCTTGCCTGTGGATTATTCCACTGAAACCCCCTTGCTTCCACTCTTATACCAAGACCTCCCCATGGTTCTCCCTTTTGAATAGTAACGCTCGGCCTCTTATCACCAATCTTTCTTCCCGGCCTCGGATAGTATCTAACATAGTCCTCAGGCCCAAGATATTCAAGGTCCTGCGCATCATTCACTACAAAATAGGTTTCCAGATCAGCATAAGTTACTCCTCTTCCAAATCTACCATTCCACTCCCCTGGCCACTTTAGCTGGTCATTTGGAGCTGGCCATCCCTGAGGGGGCCACGAATTGGGTTTATTACTCATCGCAGGGTAGTCCTGGGCTTCATTGAAATAACCAAACACAGGATAAAATCCCCATGGGGTACCATCAACAGGATTAGCATCCATCTCTTCTCTATAACTCGTCTGTAAAAAATATAGGACATGGTATTTATCAGGGTGAGATAAGATATTTAAAATATCAGTTTCGGGAATGGTATCAGGATTGGTAACCGTTGGATTATCAGACTTTTTTATAAAGACTTTTGCACCTATAAGCAAACCAATCCCATCCAGAGCTCTCTGCATATCAGGACCATAAGGCCACCCCGAAAATTCAGGCCCCACTTCACCACTATACCAATTCGATAGCTCGGTTGTATTTTTAAAGTATAAATATACTCTATTCCCATTCATTACCCCAGCACGGATTGCGGCAATATCTCCGGCTGGATCATCAGGACCTTCATATTTTTTACCCTGCGGGAACACTACCGATATAATTGATATACCAATTAATATCAACCTTAAGATCTTCTTCTCCATTATTTCACCCCAACGACTAATATGATAATACCAAACCTATCTTAATTGTTCTTGGTGTTACATAGGCTGAAGGATTTTTATATACTTCATCATATGTACTAAAATTACTCCTATATGATTCTATATCGGAAGGCCTAACAATAGCAGTATAAGCTCTCCCTGTTTGCCCGTTTACCCACACTTCATTTAGTCTATCGAAAATATTATAGACCGACCATTCAAGCTTTAAATTTATCCCTTTTATTCTCGCTATGTTATAATAACCAGTTGCATCAAAGGAATACGAAGGTCTTTTATAATCATTATTAGGATATAGATTTATCCGCGAAATCCTATTCTCAGGAATTGGGCTCCAAGTATATGGTGTTCCTGAATTATAATAACCTGTAAGAGTAGCACCCCACTTAGGTGTATTATATCCAATCGATATATTAAAAGTGTGCCTCTGATCCCAACTCATTGGAATATATCTAATAATCGGATCCATATTATTCCCTTCTCTGTTGAAATTCTGCTCCGGAGTATCTGCATTCCCACGGGTGTACTGAAGAGTATAATTAGCAAAAACACTTAAATTCCCACTTACATAATCAATTTTTACCTCCAGACCTCGTGCATTTCCATAATCCTTATTAGTATATATCCCGTACTTAATCTGGTTATAGGTTGTTACAACCTTTGTACTCAAAAGGTTATATATGTCCCTATAAAACAACGTAACTTCAAGACCAAGATTTTTAACTAATTCTTGCCACAAACCTATTTCGTAAGTTACAGTTTTCTGAGCTTTTAACTGCGGGTTACCAACGGTAGACTCAAAATCCCTTGGCCCTACTATAAATGAGTGATTCTGATAGAATGCATAAAGCGGGGGTATTTGAAAGAAATGACCATAACTAAAATGCAATACAGCCGCATCACTAAGTTGATACGCAAAACCAAATCTGGGACTTAACTGTATTTTTGGATCAGCTTTAATGTAAGTAGACATCATTGAATCAGGCAGCAAAAGTTGATTTGCGGGATTCCTTAAATTAGATGGATAGTAAGCATTCGGATTAAAATAATCGTATCTCAAACCCAAATTTATCACCATTTCTTTGAATTCCATCTTATCTTGAATATACAAAGAATATTCGTACGGTTTAACCACATAGACATCTGCCCAACGTGTAGAGTCAGGATATATCACTGGTTCATATAATATATCCGCAGAGTCAGTACCGGCATATTTATTTCTTATTATATGCCACTGGTTATCCAATATGTGTTGGGTATATTCAACACCCGACTTAATACTGTGATGTTGGTTGGCTTGCCATGTTATGTCAAATTTCGCTGTATTATCCGTCTGATATCTTTTACTATGTCCCTTACCTAAATATTCTCCGAATCTATTATAAACCCCCTCTTCGCCCCCTGTGAAAAACCAGCAACCATCTGAATTCAAATATTTATCGTTAATATACCTCGAATCAAGAGGGTCAGAATATCTGTACCACCCATAAAAACTTTTTAACTTAGATAACTTCAATTCATAGAAAAGGCTTGTACTTATCATATGATTTATCTGGACCGCAAATAAATTGCTATTCCTATAAGTTGTATTTAATCCATCAGGATTATATTTAAATTGATGGTTATAACCATGCCACTGATCTCTATTATGCGTATGCAGGAATGCCACCTTCATATTTCTTATAAATCTAAACGTCAACTTATTTAATAACGAAAAATTCTTGCTCCAATTCATCGGTACATATTTATTATCACCCGTGTGTTCTGAATACCACAACTGGGGATTTAATGATGAAAAATTACTAAAATCGGTTACCCTAAATCTTCTGATCCCATTTAAATGACCCTTGTTTTCCTGTTTCCTCAGGTTAACAAAAAAGTTAATATGATCCTTTATGATAGGGCCACTAATTTGGAATTTAAAATCCTTATTTCTATCAATTTCCGACTCTTTTAACCCTATAAATATATCATCATGGGTGGTATAGTAATTTGAAAAGCTACCGGATATGAATCCATGGAAATCATTCCCACCATCCTTTGTTACCATATTGACCACACCGCTCATTGCCTGTCCGTATTCTGCATTAAATGTCCCGGTTATAACTTCAAGATCCCTGACAGCTTCAGGCTCTATATCAACTGCAGAATATCTCCCATCATACAGCTCATCGACCTGAATACCATCAATCATATAAGAAACCTCTGTATCCCTTCCCCCTCTGAAATGACCAGCTACAACTCCCGCCTGCATACTGATTATTGAACCAATATTTTCCACTGGCAACTGTTCTATTTGGTCTGACGAAATGTTCTTGATAGTTCCGGTCTGGTCTTTCTTAACAGCAATCTTTTCTGCCTCTACTACGACAGTTTCTCCCTTAATCAATGTCTGCTCAAGATGGAAATCAATATATGTAGTCCTATTCACAGAAACTTTAACGCCCTTTATCTTTTCTATCTTGTAGCCAATAACCTGCGCTACAATAGTATAATCTCCCGGCGGAACGTTTATAATGAAATAACTGCCATTATTATCACTTGCGCTACCCAAACTTGTGCCTTCAAGCCATATATTAGCCCCCGGAATCGGTTCACCTGTCTTTGCATCCACCACTCTCCCGGCAATTTTACCTGTAGTCTGAGAATACATTACATTTACCAACAACATAGATATTGTTAACAGCCTTATTATCTTGTCCTTTCTCATAGCCACTCTAACCTTTTTAGATAACGAACATTATTGTGATAAAAAAGGGGGGAGGGAAATCAATACCCCTCCCCCTTTTTTAAGGCATACTTTCACTTCACCAAAATCATCTTTTTGGTCTCTACGAAGGTACCAGCTTTAATTTTGTAAATGTATATACCAGATGGAAACGAAGTAGCATTCCATTTAACCTGGTACATCCCAGCTGGCAAATACTCATTAACAATCTCATCAACCTTCCTACCAAGAATGTCGTATATCGCAAGCTCCACTTTCTCTGGAGCAGCTATACTAAATGTGATAACTGTTGCCGGATTGAAGGGATTAGGATAATTATTGTACAATCTATATTCAAGTGCAACAGAACCATTATCAGGAACTATACCAACAGAAACATCGGTTGTATCACCTATCCAGGTGTATGTCCATTCCGTTGGATACTGCCATTGATGATCTGTGCTATTCGGTGACAGTCCAATATTACCTTCCCAGCTCCCATCATTGTCATGAAAATAGATATCAATAGGAATTCTCATACCATTAACAGGATGGAATCTCACATCCTCATCCAGTTTTATACTATCAAGAGGAATCTTGGCTTCAATCACATAATCCGGGTTAAATCCTTCAAAATAGTAATTCTCCGTACCAGATTCGTATAGCACTACACCACCCTTAGTATCATGGTGGAAACCTGTTTCATTCATATATAGAGAATAGTCAGGTTCTTCACCTCTGTTAAAAGACGTGTGCATTGGACCTCTCCAATCATACAACCCAATGAAAAGTTGCAACGCATCAGAATTCCACCAATCCGTCGAAGAATCATAATTATACACATTATCAACTACATCTGCAGCTATGTATAAATAATCATCATCAATAGCAAGATAAACAGTAGCATTTAAATCATTTTCATCTGTTACAGTACCAGCTGGTACATGCCC
>Ga0164318_10002047_pt1 | contig 18474 bp, 16 predicted proteins | sample GuaBasSedimGuay9_FD_113734 | JGI IMG/M metagenome (GOLD analysis project Ga0164318, IMG submission 113734) | Subseafloor sediment microbial communities from Guaymas Basin, Gulf of California, Mexico - Guay9, Core 4571-4, 0-3 cm | ecosystem: Environmental > Aquatic > Marine > Hydrothermal vents... | reverse complement strand
TTTTTGCTAATTCTTCTAAGTGTTTCGCAATCTCATCATCTAATAAAAAGTTTTTTCTAATAGTCATTTTAGATCCTTTATATATGTTAATATATGTATTGTATCATACATATAGTTAATTGGTTATCTTTTTATTATCTATAAACTTCATAACACCATAAAGTAAAATAATACTACATATAAAAGCAATAGCAATATTTGATATAAAGTAAACCATACCAAACAATAATATATTTATTATTATAGACCAGTTAGTAACTTTAAAATGACTCCAACCACTTTGATTTAGTCTTTGATAACCATGTTTTTTGTGTGCTTGACTTATCTGTTCACCATTTAACTTTCTTCTAACCAATGTCAAAGTAGCATCAAACCAAAATACTCCAAATAGTACAATCCATATCCAAAAAAATGTTGGTGCATGATTTGCATAATATAAAGTAAATATCGCTACATTATACCCCAAAAGAGTACTACCAACATCTCCCATAAATATCTTAGCTTTATTGAAATTCCAATATAAAAATCCAAGAGTGGCAACAATTAAAACTATAAAATGACCACCACCAAATATTAAAAATCCAGCAACTCCTAAAAACACAGCTTCACTTCCTGCATATCCATTAATACCATCTAAAAAGTTATAAAGATTTATAAACCAAACTATAAGTAAAAAAGCAAAGATATTTGTAACAATAGGATTTGATATACTAAACAAACCAAATTCAATAGTACCAAATCCACCAAGCATAACAATACCTAAAACAGCTACACTACTTTGAACTATTAGCCTAAACTTTGCACTAAGCTCATATATGTCATCAAAAAAACTAACTACAGAGATAACTATACCTATCATTAAACTATAAAATAAAGTTGTATCTATTTGATTATTTAGATTTAAATAAATAAGACCTATAAACCAAGTTAAAGACAATGCTATTCCACCACCATGTGGAGTTGGAACTGTATGTGAACTTCTTTCATTTACTTCTTCTAAAATTGCATTTTTTATATAGTAGTTTTTTATTAAATATGTAAGTGTAAAAGATAAGATTAATAGTACTAAATAAATCATTTATTTTTCGCCCCGTAGGAAGTGCCCTTGGGGTGTATCATTAATCTAATTCCTTCCTCTACTCTATACTTATTTTTAAAATTTAATAACTTTTTAGTTTTATTATTATCTACTTCTAAACTCTCATAAAGTCTTTTATGAAATGATGGCTTAACTAACTTCAATAAACTTTCAAAAAATGGTATTTTCATTAAATACACTTTTTTATTAAGTTCATTTGCAATTAATTCAATTAGTTTTGTTGTACTTAAAGGCTCATCATCTGAAGATAAAAATATACCTGCTTTTTCTTGAATAATAATCTCATCTATTAAATGACAAAGATTACCTATATACACCATACTTCTTTTATTTTCAATCTTTCCAAATGGTAAAATTGGAACTTTGCTTACTAAATTTATAAGGTTTTTAATATTTGCTTTTACACCATATCCATAAACTATAGGAGTTCTTATTATACTAACTTTAAAACTATCATCTTCAAGTTTTAAAAGCTCTTGCTCTGCTTTTAATTTACTTTTACCATAGTCATCTTGTGGGTTACAATCACTATTTTCAGTATAAGATATATTAGTTTCTTCCCCATAAACTTTAACTGTACTCATAAATACAAAATACTTTACACCATTTTCTTTAGCTTTATTAGCTAAATCAATAGTTTGAGTTACATTTACTTTTTCATATTCTTCTTCAGTTGCTCCACCCATTTGATGAACTAATGCTGAAAGATGAATAATTGTATTTATATTTGATAAATCTAAATTTTGAAAGTTATCATTTAAAAAAGAAAAAGTATTTATATTATATTTATCATCATAGTTATTTTTAAAATAACTTCCTACAAATCCATTTGAACCTGTTAATAATATATTAGTCATTATTCGCCCCGTAGGAAGTGCCCTTGGGGTATAATATCTCTTTAATACTTTCTAAATATTTATTTATAACAATTCTTTCATCAAACTCTTTAACAATCTTTTCTCTACCAGCTTTACCCATAATTATTCTCTCATCATCAGATAAATTTATCATTATTTCCATTTTATCAGCTAAATCTTTACTATTCCTGACTTCACATAAATATCCATTGATACCATCATCTACTACTTCTTTACATCCAACTACATCAGTAGCAATTATTGGTTTTTCCATAGCACAAGCTTCAAGTAAACTCCGTGGTATTCCTTCTCTATATGATGGTAGTACTACACAATCAACTTTAGATATTATATTTTGAACATTATCCGTTGTGCCTAAATAATTAACTAAATTGCTATCTACCCAAACTTGTAATTCATCTTTAGTTATAGCAGTTTTATTTGCAACTCCAACTTCCCCAAGTATTTGAAATTCCACTTTTTTATATTTATTCTTTATTGTTTTTATAGCTTCTATAAACTCTAATACACCTTTATCTTTAAGTAATCTTGCTATTAATAAAAATCTAATTACTCCATCAGTGTCTTTTTTCATTGGAATAAATTTATTTAAATCAACTCCACTACCAGGTAATAAATCTGTTTTACTCTGTATAATCAATTTATTTTCTATAAATAAACTTCTATCATCATTATTTTGAAAGAATATTTTATTATTAAAGCCTAATGCTACTTTGTATAATAATTTTGCAATTTTAGTAACTATAGATTGTTTTATAAATATTGTCCCAAGTCCAGTAATATTACTAATAGATTTGATTTTTAAAATACCTGCTACTATTGAACTATAAATATTTGGCTTTATAGTAAAATTTAGAACCATATCAGGCTTTATAGTTTTATACAATTTATACAAAGATGCCATTGTCTTAAAATCACTTATTGGATTTATCCCTTTAGCATCAATATTTATATCATAAAACTTAAATTCTTTTTCTATAAGTTCAGTATATTTTTCATCATAAGGAGCTATAAAAATAACTTCATAAGCATTTTCTTTTAAACTTCTTGCTAAGTTTAGTCTAAAGTTATATGCATACCAAGAATTATTTAATACAATTGCTACTTTTTTATTAATCAAACCATTTTTCCTTCCACATTTCAAACATTATAACTAACCATATTTGATTTATATTTACATATTGTCCTAAAAATAATTTAGTTTTTAATTCCACAATTTCTTTTACATTAAAAATTTCATCATCCAGTCTTTTTTCATCTAAATATTTTTCAACCAAATATCTCAAATCACCTTTTAGCCATTCTTCTAATGGTATTTGAAATCCTGACTTAGGTTTATCTACCATCTCTTTTGGTAAATATTTATACAGTATTTGTCTTAATAAATATTTACCCTGTCTATTTTTATATTTTAACTCTTCTGGTACTCTTGCTAGATATTCTATTATTCTATGATCAAGTAATGGTTCACGACCTTCAAGGCTTACACTCATCGTTGCCCTATCCACTTTTGTAAGAACATCATCATTCATAAATGCTTTATAATCTACTGACATCATATAGTTTAAAAATGTTAAATTACTTTTATTTTCAAATAAACTATATATACTTTTATTTGATTTAATATTCAATATCTTATTTACATCATTTTTATCTACATAAGAACTTGCATTTTGAAACATCTCTTCTATACTATTACTATTTATAGCTCTTTTAAATTTATTATATTTATCTTTTATATTTGTTTGTTTTAAACTAGATGGAAGTATATTATTTAAGTTTTGTACTATATTATCACTCATTATATTTAAACTTGTTTTTAAAATCTGTTTTTTTATTTTATGTGAGAATATATTTTGAAACTTATCTAAAAAGAAATATTTACTATAACCACAAAATGCCTCATCGCCACCATCTGCACTTAATGCCACCGTTACTTGTTCTCTTGCCTTTTGTGAAACAATTATAGTAGGAAGTGCTGAACTATCTCCAAAAGGCTCATCATAATAAAATGGTAACTTTTCTACTAAATCTAACATATCATTATCTTGCATATAATATTCAGTATGATTAGTACCAAGATAAGAAGCTATTGATTTTGCATGTTCAGCTTCATTATATTTCTTATCATTAAAACCTATTGTAAAAGTATTTATTTTTTTACCTTGTTTTTTAGCTAATATTGATGCAACCAAAGAGCTATCATAACCACCACTTAAAAATACACCTACAGGTACATCTGATACCATTCGTAAATCAATTGCATCATCAAGTATATTCTCTAAGTCATCTAATACTTCTGATTCACTTTTATCTAGTGATTCTTTTTCATAAAATTCATTTACATTCCAATACTTAGTAATTGCATATTTAAAACTTTTTAAATCATATTCAAGATAATGTCCAGCTTCTAATTTAAAACAACTCTTAAATATACTATGAGGAGCAGGTATATATCCAAATTGAAAATAATAAGGTAAAACTTCTTTATTTAATTCTTTTTTAAACTTATGATGTTTATGAAAAGATTTTAATTCAGAAGAAAATATAAATTCATTATCTTTAGTATAATAATAAAGTGGTTTAACCCCTGCTCTATCTCTAATTAACAAAAGTTTATTTTGTATTTTATCTAAAATAGAAAAAGCAAACATCCCTATAAATTTTTCTATACACTTTACACCCCATTGTTTATAACTATATAGTATCACTTCAGTATCACTAGAAGATACAAACTTATATCCTAACTCTTCAAGTTCTTTTTTTATAGTTTTAAAATTATAAACTTCACCGTTAAAAACTATAATAAAATTTTGACAATCTGATATAAATGGTTGATGCCCATGTGAACTTAAATCTTGAATAGACAAACGATTATGTCCTAGATGTACTCCACTTTGCTTATCTATAAATATACCTTTATCATCAGGTCCTCTATATGACTGAATATCTAGCATATCAGTTAAGATATATTTTTGATTAATTTGAGATATAAAACCTACTATTCCACACATATTACATCTTCGTATTTTTTAATAATATTTTCAAGGCTAAAATTATTTGCTCTTTGAATAGACTTATTAATATATTTATTTTGTAAATCTTTATTATTCATAATTAAATTCATAGATTTCTTTAAATTAGTTTTATCTTTTATTGGTGTTAATATTCCATATTCTGCTAATTCTATATTTTCCTTTAATTGTTTACTTATATCACTATTTGGAGCTATTATTTCTCTTGGTCCACTTTGACAATCAGTACTTATTATTGGTAAAGAACAAGCTAATGCTTCTATTAGTACATTTGGGAATCCCTCATGATTTGAGGCAAAAATAAAGCAATTAGCTTGTTTTATATATTTAAATGGATTAGATTGTTGTCCTAAAAAACTTATTTTATTTTGAATATTAAGTTTATTCACATAATCTTGAAGATATTCTTTTAGTTCTCCATCTCCTACTATTAAAAGTTCAGCATCTATATCTTTTATAGCATCTATAATTAATTTATGATTTTTTCCACTATCTAATCTACCTACTGTTATAAAAATAAATTTATTTGTATCAAATTCAATTAATTCTTCTGATTTTTTATTGATAGTATCTATATCAAAAGGATTAGGGATATTTACTACATTATTTAAATTAAAGTTTTCTTCTAAATCTATTTTATTACCACCTGAATTTGCAATACAAATATTAGCTTTTGGATACAATATTTTTATTAAAGCTTTATTTGTTTTACCACTTACCCCATTTGCATATTGAAGAGTAGGCATTGCTCTTTCACTTATAATAACTTTATGCTTTATAAATATATTTGATATTATATTTATATAATTTGATCTACTTAAAAAACTAACTACTGAATCAAAGTTATATTGTTTTATAATTTGGCTTAACTTATAAGCAACTATTGGTAACCTTATTAATTTTAAAATAGCACTTAAGTTATTCTTCTCATTCATATGAATAATATTAACTCTTCTATCTAATTTATAAAACATACTATTATGCATTAGTATTATATGGCATTCATATTTATTTATTAATGAATTCAAAAGTGTACTTACAACTCTTTCTGCCCCACCACAATCAAGAGAATTTATCAAGAATACTATTTTTCTTTGTCTATTTCTCATATGTACAATAACTCCTTATCTTTATACTTTTATATTATATATATACAGCATATCCTAGTTTTGCCATACCTGTTAAATATTTTGAATGTCTTTTTGGTGTTAAATTTAAATATCTTATTTTATTAGCAACGTTATTCTTCATCTCTATGGGAAATTTTAATTCCATAATATATTCATTATAAGGGATAGGGTTATAGTGTGTAATAGAATTATTAAATGTTATATTTCTAAAGTTTATATTTTTATCAATTGTAATTCTTAGACCATCAGATGTTTCGTAATATTCTCTATTATAGTTTATACATATTATTGGAATATACTGCTCATTTAAAAGATAATCATACTCATAGTTTTTTTGTATGTATTTAAATACATTATTACTTATAGTATTAGCAGTTTGATTTAAAATATCCTTTTTGGTTATATTTGGTATTATATATTTAGACTTACTACCTAGTCGTGCATTTCTTTTTTTAATTTCTAATACAGGATGTTGAAAATTATTATTATTATTTTCATCGTACCATCTAAGTCTTACTTTATGTCGTTGAGATATTCCAGCTAAATTATCTCTTACACACTGAAAATCTACTGTATCAAAATACAAGCTATTTATACTTCTATTAGGATAAGGAGAAAATGAACCAATCATTTTTAAAAAATAGTATGCTTCTACTAATTCACTTTCATTTAAAATAAATTTTATTTCATATCGATTATCATTCATTTTTTCATAACTCCACTTTTATACATTTTTTTAACATCTATTTTTCTTTCTTCTACTTCTTGTCCATCAATAATCATAATAGTATTCTTTTGTCTTGAAAAGCCTTTTGATTTATCATCTATCTCTATGTTATTTAATATAAGCTTAGGATGATTATAAAATAATTTCTTCATATATGTCATTAATGCATTCATCTTATATTTAGTTATTTTTATATTTGTACCCAATGTAATACTTCCATCCTTGGAAGCAATACCAACACCTACATTATTAATATTTATAGTATTAATATTAATATTACTTGCTTCACCTGAAGATATTGCTTTATCATGAATATATATAAAACTACAATCTTTAATATTAACTGTACTTCCGGAAAAATCAACTGCATCTCCAGATATATTAATAAACTTAGAGTTTAAAATATCTCCTTCTGAATAGTCACTATCAAACCCATCAGAAATACTATTATTTATTACAATATTATCTATTAAAAACTTTGAATGTACTATATTTAATGAGTCTTCTGCAATAGAATTTATAAACTTTGTATTAATAATATTAACATTTGATTTATAAAAAGTAACACCCCCTGTTAAATTCAATATGCCATCTGTCAATGCTTTTGTATCTTGAATAATTACATTTTTAAGAATGGAATGTGTCTCAGCATTTATTATATAAATACCTTTCCATCTTTTATCTTTTGCTTTTAGAATTATTTTATTACTTTTAGATATTGCAGTTAAACTTCCCTTAACAATTAAGTAACTGTCTTCACTGAAATTTAGTATTGTTCCTTCTTCAATTATAAGATTTCCATCTATTACTAATGGCTTATTAATATTCCAGTTTCCGGATTTTATTTTTATTATATTATTAACAATAGATATAAATTCTAAATCTTCAAGCTTTGTACTATTTAATAATGGATTATATAATCCATTTACTAGATTAGTATATCCAAGTTTATATTGCCTTTTATATCCTCTATATTTTGTACTAATTATAATTTTATTATCAATAATATTTTTTAAATTTGTTTTAATTATCAATGGAATATAACTATCTTTTTGTGAATAACCATTAATTATCTTATCTTGTATATTCTTTATTTTTAAATTATCTACTGATATTGATAGCAGTTCAACTTCTTCTGGAAGAAGATTATATATGTAAATTTCACCATTCTTAAAATGCTTAGCATAAATATGATCTGTTATATAAGGAACTTGTTCATTAGATGGCATAACTAATTTATTTGATAATTTATTCTTTTTAATGGTAAGATTATCATATATATTATTTTTTATTTTATTAAAGTTATTTAATAAAATAGTATTAGCAATAGGTTCATCTAAAGGAAAATAACTTTGGTACTTATTTATAACTTCCTGTGATTTATCAATAACACTTTCAATATCATAATATTCAAATTTTTTAAGAATATTTGAATGGGACACTGTTCTATATTCATATGGAATTCTTAGTTTATTAGTAATTCTTTTAAATCCTCCCTGGTCAGTAGTTATTGGCATAAGTTTTAAGGTGTAAGGATTAAAGTAATATCTTGAATTTGAATTAGCTAAAGTATGAGTTGTTCCCCATGCTAAAGATAGTACAAGAGATTTTGAAAATGCATTTAAATCATACAAGTCAATATTATTATTCATATGTTCTTTTAGTATATAGCTATACCATTTTCTGTATATATTCTCTTTATTATTAAAATATTTATTTGCTCCATATACTTTGGAATCAAGTTTAGGACTTGATATTTTATAAAAAGGATATGGTGTTTTCATTTTTTTATCAATTAGCCATTTTTTTTCATTGCCAAATTTTATTATTAATGACTCTTTTATTCTTTGTTTTTCAAGAAATTCTTTTGACATATGTTCTTCAATATTCATAATTCCCCAACTTTTACCATTTACATATAAATGCACATAATTATGAGATGAAGATAAATTTCCAAGTTTCCTTTGCAAAGACTGAAATGTTTGATCATAAGGGTGTTGTCTAGCGGATGGTTTTTGTAGAGAAAAGGTTTTATATCCCATTACATAGTTGTCTTTAAGTTTTATTCTAAAACTCATTTTATATATACTTCGCCAATGATCAATAAGATCACCTTTCAATCTTATTTTTCCTTTTATATGATTTCCATTAAAAATAATTTTTCCTTTTACTTCTGTAAAATTATTTCCCATTCCTTGCTTAATAAATCTTTCTCTATCATCTAAAATATGTCGATATTCTTTAAATTTAATATTTAAATCTAGTCTTTTTATATTAGGACGGTTATCAACTCCAAAAAAATAATTTATAAAAATATTTGATAGTTTTTTTGGTATCTCAATATAATTATTTGATTCTTTTATATCTATAAGATTTGGTATAGATGAAAACCCTAAGTCATAAGTTAATATATTATCATATACATTCCATATTATTGACTTATAATATTTATTATTTAATGGTATTGTGATTAATAATAAAGTAAATAAAATAATGAATAATAAATATGGCTTATTATTTTTTTTATAAACTATCATATCCTATTTAAGCTTTTACCAATTGGTTTTAGCCTCAAAAAATGTTACATTCATCTGTTCATCCAATAGTTGTAAACTTTTAATTAAATTATCTAAATTAGCATCTACTGCTGGTGTTATAAGTAGTACAGCAGTATGAACTTTTTTATTACTATCTAATCTAATTAATTTTACTGTATCACTAAATTCACTTACTATACTAATTAATGAGTCAAATTTTACTGTTGGTTCTTTCCAATCCATTATCATATTGTATTCATTTGTTTTTATAGACTTTTTTAAAAATAAAGATATGTAAATAATTACAAGTATACTTGATGTAATAAGTGTTGTTTCTAAAATAAAACCTGCTCCATAACCTAATCCAATAGCTATAACTAAAAATAAATATACTAATTCTTCTGGCTCTTTAATAGGTGTACGAAATCTTACTATTGATAATGCTCCTACTAGTCCAAGTGAAAGTGCTAGTGATGACTTTACAATTATTATTACTAAAAATATAACACTTGCCAATATAGGCATAACAGAAGCAATATGCATTTTTCCAGTCAATGAATAAGAATATTTAATATAAAAAGCTCTTATTACAAAGGACATTAAAACACACATCATAAAATTAAACATTGTTGTTATAATATTCAATTTATCAGTTCCCATTCCTATTACTTCTTGCAACTTAATTAATTCTTCCATTTATTTCCTTTTATTTCCTTTTATATTTGACAGTATACGGTAATTGTTATTTAACTTTAGTTAAATAACCTAGCTGACTTTAGTATTTTATGATATACTTACTTTTTATAACTACTAACGCAAAATAAATCCATAAGATAGGGTGTATTATAGATAACTTAGAGAGTAAAATTATCAAAAATAGCACTAATGCAAAATAATTATACTTAAATAATATATAACCTAATAAAAATACAAAACATATTCCAAGTAAACCAAAATGAGCATATATTGTAAATAATAACCCAATATCATTTAGTTTTATTCCATAACCATTATAGTTATATCCAATACCTGTAATTAAGGTTAATATATTTTGATCAAATATCATATATAATGCCTCTGTTCTAACAGATATTGTTACATCCGAACGTTGTAAAAATCTTTCATCAAAATAATTTACAATAAGTTCTCCAAAATAATAAAATAAAATAAATATAACTACGGTAAAGATAATATTTAATTTAAATAATTTAAGTTGTATTTTATGCTTAATTCCCATATCATATAAAAATTTAAAAATTATAGCTAGTATTATTATTAAAAAAGATACGTAAGCCTGTACTGAAAAAGTCAAAAGAGTACTTATAAGTCCTAAAATAAATATATAATCAAAATTTTTATTTATCATGTATCTTGAAAATAATAAAGGATACATAAATATAGAATAAGTACCTGGTTCATTATACATACCACTTAATCTAAACAAGCCTTTAATACCTGCTGCTCCACCAATTCTTTGCTCTCTTCCCATTATTATATCAAGATAGCTAATATGAAAATTTTCAAAATATATAAAATAAGCTTGTATTAAAATTGTTAATATACTAAATACTATGGAAAATGTCAAAGCTATTTTGAGTTTAACCTTAAAATCTTCATTCTGAAGAAAAATTAAAAAGTAATAAAATATTAATATATTCATTATTATTTTAGGTACTACCAATATTAACTCTTCAAGAAAATATGTTTTACTTAGAATAAAAATATGTAGAATACTAACTCCATAGTAAATAAAGAGAAATAAACTAATATATATTAAAAGTCTAGTTTTATTGATATAATTTATCTTAAAAAAATAAAAACTAAGGATTAAAAACAATAGTACAAATATAGGAAATATTAAATATCCTGTATTTGAAAAAAACCAAATACAAATTATAATAATAATTAGTGGAATTTTATTCATAATTCAATTTATAACTATTGCAAACCATTGCTTTTTTAATTATAATATTCTTTTTTCTCAAAATAATTTAATTGTTTAGTATCAGAGAAAGACTTTTCATTTTTATTAATATATTCATCTAAAGTACAAATATACTTACAAGGTATACCTGCATATACCCCGCTTACCTTAAGACTTTTAGTTACTATGCTTCCTGCTCCAATAATTATATTATTAGAAATAGTAACACCTGGTAAAACTATTGTATTATTACCTATATAAATATTATTATATAGTCTAATGGGCTTTAATATATCTATATTTTTATACTTTTTATATAACTTTCTAATTACCCATACGCCACCATCATGTGTTACAAAATTAACATTTGCTGTTATCTCACAGTTATCACCAATAGTTATAAGATAAGGCTCTGATCCAAAAGACTTTGTCATTATTATTGTATTATTTCCAACAAGTACCCCTATACTCTTTGCATACTGACATGGTCTCATAAAGTAATATTTTAACTTATTTATAACTTTTAATATGAAATAGTTTTTCCTAAATAACATTTTTTGCCCTTTTACTCCAAGTAAAATTAGTAATAAACTTATTATATGCATTTATTGATAGTTTATTTCTATAATCATTATCTTTAAGGCTTTTAATGGCATTAACCCACTCTGAAATATCATTATATTTTACATATACTGCTTCATTATTATTTAATACTTCATGTAAAACATTTAAGTCAGATAATATTATAGTTTTTTGAGATGACATATATTCAAATATCTTTAAAGGTGACATATACTTGCTACTATCATCTTTACCAGCAATAGTTACTTTATTTTGATAAGGGGCAAGCATAATATCAAAACTATTTATATATTTATAAACTTCTGATGGCTCTACAAATCCATGAAAAATAACATTATTACTTTTTGCTTTTTTTTGCCAGAAATTAATATCCTTTTGATTCCCACCAACTATATGGAACTCCATTTCTTCTAATAAACTTGCAATAGAAAGTATAATATCAATTCCTCTACCTTGATAAAGATGTCCAGTATACCCTAACTTTAACTTATTATTTTTTGTAACTAAGGCTATTCTTCTTTTATCTTTAGGTTTATCAGCACCATCATGTGCAACAGTTATCATTTCTTTCTTGAAATTATCTTTTAAATACATTGTTTTAAGTGCATCTGAAATAACAATTAATTGTTTAAAATTATTACTTTTAAATATACTTTTTAATAAATATTTATCAATAAAATTATATTTACAATATGGTTTATGTGATTCATAATATACTTTGTGATTCAAATATATAGATAAAAAACAACTTCTTAAATCTCGTCCAAATACAATATCAAAATTATTATTTTTCAGATATTTATAAACATTATATGCATAAATAAATGACCATAATTTAGGTATATTAACATATTGAATAAATTCTATTTTAAAGGACTCTAAAACTCCATAATAATCATAAAGATCAATACTAGAAATATTATTTTCATGTAATGGTGCCAATAATACTACTTCATGACCATTTTCAGAGAAAGCTTGACACATTTTCATTACATGTATACTATTTGCATTGCGTGATGGTATTATTGAATTTGATATATATACTATTTTCATAACTTTAACCAACTTTCTAAATATATTTCTAAACTAGCCAAGCTTATTAAAGTATCAGCATTATTAACTTCTTTTAATAAGTAATTATATATAATATTTTCTATATTCATTTTATTATTCCGAATTCTTCTAGTATCTTTTCTTGTTTTTTCTTATTATTCAATAAACTACTCCAAGATTTTAAAGGGATACTAAAGCCTTTTTTATCCCTTTCAATAATTTCTATTGGGAGTATATCTTTAAATGATTCTTTCATTATACCCTTTAATTCATTATTATAGATTCTTACTTCTTTTTTTAATGAAAAACTATATTCTATAAGTTCTTTCTTTAAAAAAGGTACTCTACATTCTAAAGATACATCCATACTAACTCTATCGACCTTTGTCAAAATATCATCATGTAAATAAGTATGAAAATCTAAGTATTGAAGTCTAGTATATATATCTAGATCTTTTTTATAGAATTTTCTATAATACCAATAATCATCATAATCATTATCTATATTCCAAAGTCTTTTATATTCTTCTTTTTCATTTTTAAGCATACCACCCATTAACTTAGCATATCTTTCCAAATCATTTAATAAAAATACTATTTCTATTCCTCTAGATATCTTTCCTAGAATATTATTATATTTTTTAAATGGTTTTAACCATGGTTTTACAAATCCTAAAAAATGAATATAGTATCTGGATAACTTTTCAAAGCTTTTATACCAGTTATATCCACCAAATAGTTCATCACCTCCATCACCTGTTAAAACAACTGTAGATTTTGATTTTGCTAGTTCTGAAACCATAAATGTTGGAAAACATGATGTATCACCAAATGGTTCATCATACCATTTTCTAATATTTTTAAACATATTAGTAGTTGTCTTTTCATCTAAAATTTTTTTAGTATGTTTTGTTTTATATCTATTTGCTAACATTTCAGCAAAATATGTTTCATCATGATTTTTATCTGTAAATCCAATAGAAAATGTATTTATATCATAATGTTCTTGTGAAGCTAAAGCTACAACAGTACTTGAATCCATGCCTCCACTTAAAAAGAAACCTACAGGCACATCTGCTACCATTTGTTCATTTATAGAACTCTTCACTAAATTATATACTTTCTTTTTTGCAGTATCAATATCATCATCACAATAATTTATTTCTAACTGCCAATATTGTATTTTTATATATTCATTTGTTTTAGTATTTATTTTTAAATAATGTGCTGGCTCTAACTTATAAATATTATTATACATAGTTTTTGGTGTAGGTATATATAAGTATGTTAAAAAATCATAAAATGCAGTATAATCATATTCTAGTATATTTTCATTATATAGCTCTTGTATAGCTTTTAGTTCTGATGCCCAAGATAATTGATTATTGATATTTCCGTAATATAAAGGTTTTATACCTACTCTATCTCTAGCTAAATAAAGTAAATCATCTTTTTTATCATATATACTTATAGCATACATTCCATCTATTTTTTTAAGTAGTTTATCTATTCCCCACTCAATATATCCATATAAAATAACTTCAGAATCAGATGTACTTTTAAAATTATATTTAACTTTTAACTCTTCTTTCAGTTCTAAAAAATTATAAACTTCTCCATTTACAGTTATAATAATATTTTTATCTTCACTTATCATAGGTTGTTTACCATGTTCAGATAAATCCAATATACTTAATCTTTGATGTCCCATATATATATCTTCATTATAAAAATCATTCCATTGATCTGGTCCTCTATGCTCTAGAGTATGTAAAGATTTTCTTGCTTGTTCTAGATCTTGCTTTTTAAAATTTGTAAATCCAAATATTCCACACATTACATAAATACCTCATTTCTCTTAATAGTTTTTACTGTCAATACTAGCCATATTATATAAAATATAATATATGAAATAGCCGAACCAACAGCAGAATACATATATATTAAAGGATATATAACTAATACATATCCAATAGTTGCTAGTATCTGATTTGTAAATGCTTGTTTTGCTAGTCCTTTTGAATGTAGTAATGGTACTAATGGTAAACTTATTATTGCAATAAAAATAGCAATAAAATAAATCAATACAATCTCATAAGCAGGTTCAAATTCACTCCCGAAAGCTAAATTTATTGAGAACTTTCCAAATATAATAAATAATATATAAAATCCTAGACCTGCTAATCCTGCATATTTTAAAATCTTGATAGCTACTTGTTTAGCTTCTAGCTTCTTGCCATTTGCCAAAAGTTTTGCAAACTCTGGATATATGGCTTGATATATAGGGTCAGTAAGTTTTGCGATGATACCTGCTATCTCTTTAGCAATATTGTAGATACCTACAACTTCTGCACCATATAATTTACCAAGTATAACTATATCTAGCTGTCTTGATACCATTCTAACAGCTACATCAAAGTTGTTGTAAACTATAAAAGAGAATATTTTCAATTCTTTTATAAGCTTATGATTTATAGTTTCCTTTATTATCTGGCTTATTTTATATCCATTTTGATTTAATATCTGTTTTGAATAGTATATTTTCATTGCAAATGCAATAGATTGTGTAAATACTGTAGCATATATAAAGTTCTCAAAAGATGGAGAAATAATAGCAATAACTCCAAATATTAAAAACTTTATAATAGCTACATAAACCAAAATTCTAGATTGTATTTTGAACTCATCAAAAAGTCTAAATATTCCAGTAGATATTTCAAAAACTCTAAATAAAATAGAGATAGCCATAATAGTAACTAAACTTGTATATTCTATAGGGATATTAAAAAATCCTATAAACATATCTACAGAAAAGAAAGCAACAATAAAAGCAATACTTAAAGAAAAGAAATCTATAAGAAAACTATATTTCAATAACATCATTAAATTATGTTCTTCATCTCTTACTTGAAAATCTGTAGCATATTTTATAAAAGCTTGCCAAGTCTGAAAGTTAAATATTTTATCTATTATCTCTATAAATGTTAGAAATAGCACATAATATCCAAATATTTCAGCACCCATAGAGTGTGTAAATATAGCAACTGAAAGCAAACCAAATATATTTGCTCCCATATTACCTGATAGTACTATAAGAGCATTATTTAGTATCTTTTTAAAACTTGATTGAGCTGTCAATTTATTTACAGCTTCCCATCACTATTATCTAAAATAGATTTAATATCATAAACTATTTGATTTTCATTATCAAGTTTAATATCTCTAAATTTATCATGAGCAACAGCTAAAACTACTGCATCATAATCATCATAATTTATATCATTATTCAAGTCTAAATTATATTCTCTCTTAACCTCATCAGCATCTGCCCAATAATCAGATACAGTAATATCACAACCAAACTCTTGAAGCTCTTCAATCACATCTATAACTCTACTGTTTCGTATATCAGGACAATTTTCTTTAAAAGTAATACCAAGAACTAATACTTTAGAACCTTCTATTTTATGACCTTTTTTAATCATAAGTTTTATAACTTGATTTGCTACATAGATACCCATATTGTCATTTAGTCTTCTTCCTGCTAATATAATCTCAGGATTGTATCCTACTTGCTGTGCTTTATGAGTAAGATAGTATGGATCTACACCTATACAATGTCCACCTACAAGTCCTGGCTTAAATGGTAAAAAGTTCCATTTGGTTCCTGCTGCTTCAAGTACTGCATTTGTATCTATATCTAGTTTATTGAATATAATTGCAAGTTCATTTACAAATGCTATATTTATATCTCGTTGAGAATTTTCTATAACTTTTGCTGCTTCTGCTACTTTGATAGTCGGTGCAAGATGAGTACCTGCTGTGATAATACTAGCATATAAATCATCTACTTTTTTACCAATTTCAGGAGTACTACCTGCAGTCACTTTAAGTATCTTTGTAACTGTATGCTCTTTATCTCCTGGATTAATTCTCTCAGGAGAATATCCACAATAAAAATCAGTATTAAATTTCATACTAGAAAACTTTTCAAGTACAGGTACACACTCTTCTTCTGTAGCTCCAGGATAAACTGTAGATTCATAAATAACAATATCATCTTTATTTAATACTTTTCCTATAGTTTCACTTGCTTTTATAAGTGGTGTTAAGTCTGGTCTTTTATTTTTATCTATTGGAGTTGGAACTGTAACAATATAAATATTACAATCTTTTATATCATCTACATTTGCTGTAAATTTAATATCATTATCTAGTGCTTCTTGAAGTTGTAATTCATTTAACTCTAATGTTCTATCATAAGCTTTATTTAACTCATCTATTCTTGTTTGATATATATCTAATCCAACTACTTCATACTTACTACTAAATGCATGGGCTAATGGTAGTCCTACATATCCTAAGCCTATAATACAAATTTTATCCATTTGTTTTATTCCCTTCTTTGTCATAATTGAAAAAATCTAAATACCAATCTACAAATTTATTGATACCTTCTTGTACTGGTGTTTCAGGTTTATATCCTAAATCATTAACCAAATCAGTTACATCTGCATAAGTTGCTGGTACATCTCCTGCCTGTAAGGGCATAAAGTTTTTATCTATCTTTTTACCAAGCTTATTTTCAATAGCAGTGATAAAGTCCATAAGTTTAACTGGATTATTATTCCCTATGTTATAAACTTTATATGGTGGTGTAGTTGTTCTAGGATTATCAATAACTCTTGTAATACCTTCAACTATATCATCTATATATGTAAAATCTCTTAGCATATCTCCATTGTTAAATACATCTATAGTTTTACCTTCAAGTGCTGCTTTTGTAAATAAGAACAATGCCATATCAGGTCTTCCCCAAGGTCCATAAACTGTGAAAAATCTAAGTCCAGTAGTACTCATACCAAAAAGATGTGAATATGTATGAGCCATAAGTTCATTTGATTTTTTAGATGCTGCATAAAGTGAGATAGGATGATCTACATTATCATCTGTACTAAATGGTAACTTTGTATTTGAACCATATACAGAACTACTACTTGCATAAGATAAGTTTTTTACATCATTGTGTCGGCAACATTCTAATATATTCATAAATCCTATGATATTACTTCCCATATAAGCATCTGGATTTGTAAGAGAGTATCTTACCCCTGCTTGTGCAGCAAGATTACAAACTGCATCAAATTTTTCAGATTTAAAAAGTTCATCCATTACATCTTTATCTTCAAGATTCATACGGATAAATTTATAATTTGAATTTGTTTTAGAAGTAAGAAGTTTATTAAACTCTATATCTTTACCATCTTCAATATTTTCTATGATACCACCTCTTTGAAGTCGTCCATATTTTACATTTTGGTCATAGTAGTCATTGATATTATCAAGTCCTACTATTTCATCACCTCTAGCTAATAATTTTTGAGCCAAATGACTACCTATAAATCCTGCTGTTCCTGTTACTAGTATCTTCATATTATTTATTTTCCTCTACTAAGACTAAATTTTCTATATATTTAAAATCTTTCTTATTGTATGTCCATAATGGCAA
>Ga0164318_10002046_pt1 | contig 18478 bp, 20 predicted proteins | sample GuaBasSedimGuay9_FD_113734 | JGI IMG/M metagenome (GOLD analysis project Ga0164318, IMG submission 113734) | Subseafloor sediment microbial communities from Guaymas Basin, Gulf of California, Mexico - Guay9, Core 4571-4, 0-3 cm | ecosystem: Environmental > Aquatic > Marine > Hydrothermal vents... | reverse complement strand
TCTGCCTTATATTTATTAGCAACCTGTGTAACCGGAATGATTGGCCTTATATGGAAATCTTCAATTCTGTGAGAAGGGATTATTAAAGGTTTTGTTTCTATAATATATTCATCAGGGTCTGTTTTTAAAAGTTTGAAAATCCTTTCACTCACCTTTTTACCTCTTTGAGCAAAATTAAAAGCATTTGGGATTACAAACTTTTTCAGGTTTGATTTTATCTTTGAGGGGTTAATCAACAGAGATATCTTAATGGCAGTTGAATATTTTCTTATCTTTGTTGTGTGTCTTTCATAAAAATGTGCAAGCGCCTTTCCTATTTCAAGAAGATGCAAAGTAACAGAAATGTGTCCTCTTATTTTTTTCAAATCTTCTATTTTCCTCTCAATATCTGTATTCTTCAAATAAGAATCGTATAAAGACTGGAGACGATTAAAAGAAGACCTGAAGGTTTCAAGAGCCTCTTCTGTAATTTCCTGATTGGATTTTAAATCACAAACATAAATTGTAAATTTCTCCAATATCTCCAGAAATTTCATGAGAATTTCAACAACTCTTCCTTTTTTGCTTTTCAAAACCTTCTCATCAAGGTCTGGAGGAAGTATCTTTTTAGGAATTATTTCAAGAGAATCTAACTGTATTTTCCTTCTTATTTTACTTTTAATTCCGATTTTTTCACCTTCTTTTATCAATTCCTCTCCAAGTTTTCTAAGACAGGAAAGATAAAATTCACAATTTTTTCTAACTTCCTGAAGGAAAGAAGCTTTATATTCTTCTGGAAAATCAAGTTCGTAATTTCTGAACCTGCCGATAATATGGAGGGACTGGAATAAAGCAATATTAATCCACCTTACAGATGCTATCAGTTCTCTAAAATAAAAAAATCTTTTATTATTTATTGCTCCATAATCATCAAGAAATACCTCAATTTCTTCACTTTTTTTCTGTAAAAAGAAGCAGATTTCTCTATTAATTTCACTATTTTTTAATCTTTGAATTAATGAGAAAAAATCTCTGCATAAAACTTCCAGTTCTTTTAAAAACTTCTTTATCTCCTTCTCATCCATTATTTCAACAAGAGAAGGTAAACTTTTGCTTTCCATTTTCGGGAAGGGGGTTAAAAAAGTGGAGATAGCCGGACTCGAACCGGCAACCTTCCGCGTGCAAGGCGGACGCTCTCCCATTGAGCTATATCCCCACTTCTGTTAATTATACCATACATATAAATTTTTGGAAATAGATTGTATTTATCCTTTCTGGAAGGTTATAATTAAAGTAGCATTATGAAAATTGCTATCATAGGAACAAGAGGTATTCCTGCAAAGTATGGAGGATTTGAAACATGTGCAGAAGAATTAAGCACAAGGCTTGTAAAGAAAGGACATACCGTTATAGTAAGTTGCAGAAGATATCTTTATCCTGAAAAAAGGAAATTTTATGAGGGTGTGAAACTTTACTATCCACCCAGTATTCCATTTAAAACTACTGATACCTTTTCCCATACATTTTTCAGCATTTTCAAACTTTTTCTTTTCAATCCAGATATCACTTTAATTTTCAATTCAGCAAACAGTCCTTTTGCTTTAATATTAAAACTCTTTGGGAAAAATGTGGTTATAAATGTTGATGGTCTTGAATGGAAAAGGAGAAAATGGGGGAAAACTGGTAAACTTTACTATAAATTTGCAGAGTTCCTTTCCTGTATTGTTGCTGACGAAATAATCTGTGATTCAAGGGAGATTCAGAAATATTATCTTAAAAAATATGGGAGAAGGTCTGTATTCATACCTTATGGTGCATATTCCATCCATTCAGAAGATTCAGAAATAATAAAAAAATATGGGTTAAAGAAAGATGAGTATTTTTTTAATGGAAGCAGACTTGAACCAGAAAACAATCAAGACATTATAACTGAAGCTTTTAACAGAGCAAATACAGAAAAGTTTCTTGCAATTGTTGGAGATATAAGGAAGAGAAATGGTTATATTAAAAAATTAAAAACTCTAAAGAGTGAAAAGATAAAATTTTTGGGTCCTGTATATGAAAAAGTTGAATACAGACAACTTCTTGCAAATGCCTATGCTTATATCCATGGAAATGAAGTGGGTGGAACAAATCCAGCACTTTTACAGGCAATGGGAGCTGGAAATTGTATTCTTGCTCTTGATGTTCCATTTAATAGAGAAGTTCTTGGAAATTGTGGTATTTTTTTTAAAAGGGATGTGGAGGATTTGAAGGGGAAAATTGAATATGTTATCAAAAATCCTGAAATTGCAAAAAAATTAGGGAAAATGGCAAGGGAAAGGGTGGAGAAATATTATAACTGGGAAAATGTAACAGAAAGTTATGAAAAATTATTCAGAAAGATAAATGAAAAAAAGAAGAAAATTTTTGTTTCTTATTGATGGTATAACAATCTTTGTCTGTTTCCTTTTGGGATACTTTTTCAGATTTTACACTCCATTTTTTCCTCAAAAAGGTATCCCACCGCTCCTTCCTTATCTTAAAATAATTGGATTTGTAGCTCCTGGATGGGTGATAATCTTCAATTCTCTTGGACTTTATAGAGAAAAGATATTTTTAAATCCAATACAGGAATTGTGCATCATTATTGAAGGTTCATTCTGGGCGATGATTTTCCTTATGGCAGGAACTTTTCTATACAGAGGTTTCTCATATTCAAGGCTTGCTATTGGATTTGGAAGTATATTTTCTTTCCTTTCACTCTGGATTTTCCATTCAATTTATTTAAAACTATCTCCACATGAAAGCAAAAAGGTTATGATTGCAGGAGAAGGGAAAGGACTGTCTCTTCTTGAAAAAAGACTTAAATTCCATCCATACATTAATTTTAAAATTTCAAAATGCCGTGAAATTAAAAAAATAGGAGAAAAGATTAAAAAGGAAAGGCCTGATTTTATCATAGCCTATCCAGAAAATCAGCATGAGAAAATTGAATTGAGAAAGATATCATTGGAAAATAAAATCAAACTATATTTTCTTCCTGAAGTTGCATATTTTTTCGCTGGAAAAATTGAAGATATAGATGGATTACCTTTAATTGCAGCTGAGGAAATACCGTTTGAAAAATTTCCTGCTAATTTTTTAAAAAGAGGGATGGATTTAACACTGGGATTTATCTTTTTCCTTATCTTTTGCATTCTGCTTCCTTTCTTTTCTCTATTGATAAAGAGCACCTCAAAAGGTCCAGTATTTTTTAAACAGAAGAGAGTTGGAAAAAATGGGAAAGTTTTTAAAATGTTTAAATTCAGAACGATGAAATACCCTTATGAAGAATCCCCACCCTATACACTTCCTGATGACCCTCGCCTTACAAGAATTGGAAAATTTATGAGGAAATACAATCTTGATGAACTTCCTCAAATTTTCAATGTTTTATCGGGAGAAATGTCATTAGTTGGACCAAGACCTATATCTGTAAAGGACAAGATTTTCTTTGAAATTCCAGAATTTTCATTCAGGTTGAAAGTAAAACCAGGAATTACAGGGTGGGCTCAAATCCATGGATTGAGAGGAGGGCATTTTGAACCTGAGGAAAGAATAAGGTATGACATTTACTATATTCAAAACTGGAGCATATGGCTGGATATTTCCATAATTTTAAATTCTTTCTTCTCTTTTAAAAATGCTTTTTAGAAGCATAGAATTTATTTATTATCCTGACTATCTCTTCAGGAGAATCTGCCACTTTAAATATTTCCAGGTCTTTCTCATCAATATACTTTCTTTTTAAAACGGTTTCTTTGAGCCATTTTATAAATCCATTCCAGTAAGATGAATCAACAAGAACAACAGGAAATTTATGGATTCTTCTTGTCTGTATCAAAGTTATCGCTTCTGTAAATTCATCAAGTGTTCCAAATCCTCCAGGAAAGATTACAAACCCTTTTGTATATTTCACAAACATTACTTTTCTTGTGAAAAAATAACGGAAAGAAAGAAGTGTTTTTGCATAAGGATTTGGAGGTTGTTCAGTAGGAAGTTCTATATTCAATCCTATAGAATCTCCTCCTGCAAGTGTAGCTCCTTTATTCGCAGCCTCCATTATTCCAGGGCCTCCACCTGTAATTACTGCATACCCTTCTTGAGCAAGAAGTCTTCCTGTCTCTTCAGCCATCCTGTACCACTTATCTTTCTCTTTCACTCTTGCAGAACCCCATATTGTTACTGCCTTCTTTATCTTCTCCAAAGTTTCAAAACCATCAACAAATTCTGCCATTATTCTGAATATGCGCCATGCTTCACTCTTATCTTTCATTTTTCCTCCACAATCAATGTTAGCCCTTCTACTTCCACCACTTTTACATAACTTCCCTTTTTAATAACACCTGATTTACTTTTTGCTTTCCAGTATTCTCCATGTAAAAATACTGTCCCTTCCTCTGAAATATCTGTTATTGCCTTCCCGGTCTCTCCAATAATTCCTTCTTTTCCGGTTATAACTTTTCTCTTTTTAGTCCTCCAGGCAAATAGTATTATACCTGAAAGGAATAATGCAGTTATAAATATTCCCACTCCCATAATGGAACGTGAAATTCTCAACTCTGATAGAGGTTTCATCAGCATTATTGAACCCAGAATTAAAGAAATAACTCCAGAAATCAGAAAAATTCCAAATGTCGGTGTAAGAGCTTCTATGATGAAAAGTATAATGCTTAAAATTATAAGAAAAAGACCTGTTATATTTATTGGAAGAGTATGGAGAGCAAAAAAAGCAAGTATCAAACATATAGTTCCAACTATTCCCGGGATTCCAAAACCAGGATGTGAAAACTCAAGAATTATTCCCCATATTCCTATTAAAAGCAAAATATATGCAATATTAGGATTGGAAAGAACCTCAAGTATTCTTTCTCTTATATTTTCTCTCAATTCCTTCAATTCCACATTCTCACTCTTTATTACCTTAATCCCTGAGGATGTTTTGATTTTTCTGTTATTAATCTTTTCAAGTAATTCATTTATATCTTTTGCTATAAAATCTATTACTCCAACTCTCAGAGCTTCTTTTTCAGTGGAAGATAAACTTTTCCTCACAGCATCCTCAGCCCATTTTACATTCCTTTTTCTCAAAGAAGCAATGCTTTTTATAAAACTGACAGTATCATTTACAACCTTCTCTTCCATTGTCTTGTCTTGCTGACCTGTAATAAGAACTGGATGAGCTGCGCCTATATTTGTGGCAGGAGCCATTGAAAGAATGTGGCAGGAAAGAGCAATAAATGTACCAGCAGAAGCACATTGGGCACCCTGTGGATACACAAATCCAATTACAGGAACAGGTGATTTCAGTATTTCCTGAACTATTTTCCTTGTTGAGAAAAGAAGTCCACCGGGTGTATCCAGTGTTAAAATTACAAATTCTGCATTTTTTATTCTTGCAATTTTTAAAACTTTTTTTACTTTATAGTAGGTTACCGGACCTATTGCTCCCTTAATTGGAAGAATATATGCTGTTTTCCCCTCGCTCTTTATACTGGAAAAGAGAGTCAAAAAAAGAATTAAAAGAAGTTTTTTCATTTTATCAGAATATCTGGTCTCGGTATTCTTTTACCTTTATATTCAATTTCAATCAGTGGCCATCTCTTATCTTCTGTTATAATATCACACCCTTTTCCCTTCACTATAATTGTATCTTCTGATTTAGTCCCAGTAATTGAGGGGTTCCAGGCAAAAGACTGGTTTTCCTCTATTTTACTGGTATCTGTCAAATATCCTCTTGAATAACGGGTAAGATAACCTGTTGGCCCTCCCTGGTGGTGCAATTTCCATTCCTCTTTATACCCTTCCTTTTCATATGCTTTTATACCTGAAGAAAATACATCTCTGATTTCTCTGCCAGGCATTGTTTCTCCGATAAATACAGAATCTATTCTGCAAACTGCAAGATGCTTTTTCTTCAGTTCAGAATCTAACTTTCCAAAATTTACAATCCTTGTAAGTGAGACTATAAGCCCATCTCTTTTTGCACATAAAACAACCATAACATTTTTTTTCACTTTCTTTTCTGTGGGTAAAGGATGTCTGAATTTTTTCAATCTTTCATCACACGCAATTAAAATTACTACAGGAATAATCCCTCTTTCCCATAACAATTCGCTCAATTTACCGGCAATTTCATATTCTGTTTCCCCTTCTTTTATATCCATACATAAATTTGTCATAACTTCAGAAGCTTCCTTTCCCAGACTTTTATATCTTTCAATTTCTTCAGGAAGAAGAGGAAAATGGAGTCTTTCTAATTTAACAGGTATAAAATCTCCAACAGGTAAATCACATCCTACTTTCCCTTTTGCAATATTTTTGATTTCCTCAACCAATTTTTCTTCTTCAAACCACATACTTTCAATCTTCTCAAAGTTCTCTTTTCCAATTTCTTCTTCTATAATTCTTGGCATCTCAATATTATTGCTCACTATATAAATCTTTTCATCTGTTACAAAAAGGGAAGATGCTCCATTTTCTGTATATAAAGCAACAAAGTTTGATTTCCCTCCTGTAAACCATGCAAAATTTGAAACTTTCTTTATCAATATTCCACCAAAGCCATTCTTCTCCATAAAGTTTCTTATTCTGTCCCATTTAATTTGAATTTCTCTTCTCATTTTCTTTTATGATAAATCAATGACTTTTCCCATTCAAGTAAATATTTTTTAAAATCTTTTCCAAGAACATACCCTCCAATCTTCCCATTTTTATAAATAATACGGTGGCAGGGAATTGAGATTAAATATGGATTTTTACAAAGCAGTCTCCCAATATACCTTTCTTTACCTTTCATATTTATTTTTTCTGCAAGATATGAATAACTTCTTGTTTCTCCAAAAGGGATATTTCTCAGGACTTGCCATATTTTATTTTCAATGTTATCCTTTTTCATTGCTTTTAATTTTTTTTTAATATAAAATTTATGAAATATGGACGAGAATATTTTATCCTATCTTAAGTTTGATGAGAAGGGATTGATCTGTGCAGTAGTTCAGGATATGGAGGGAAAAGTTTTAATGGTGGGATATATGAATAGAGAGGCGATAGAAAAAACATTGAAGACAGGAAAGATGCATTACTGGAGCAGAAGCAGAAAAAAATTGTGGTTAAAAGGGGAAACCTCTGGTAATTACCAGTTTGTAAATGAGATTTATATTGATTGCGATGGAGATGCTATACTTTTTAAAGTAAATCAAAAAGGGGGTGCCTGCCATAAAGGTTATTATTCCTGTTTTTTCAGAAAATATAAAGATGGGAAAATTGAAATAGTGGAAAAGAAAATTTTTGACCCAGAAAAGGTTTATAAAAATGGGAGTGAGATATAAAATTAAATTTTTTATAATTTTTGCCGTAATAGCATTCTCTCTCTACAAAATTTATCCACCTTCCAAAAAGATTAAAAAAGGACTTGATTTACAGGGTGGAATTTATGTTGTCCTTGAAGTAGAAAAGCCACCAGGGGAGAAGGAAAATATTTCTGAACTTACAGACAGAGCCCTTGAAGTTATAAGGAATAGAGTGGATGCCCTTGGTATCACAGAACCAATAATCCATAAGGAAGGAGTAAAAAGGATTATAGTGGAACTTCCAGGTGTGAAGAATCCTAAAAAGGCAATTGAAATACTGGGTAAAACTGCATTGCTTGAATTCAAACTTGTAAATGAAGATGAAGAGTTACTTAAGAAAGCACAGGAAGGCAAAATTCCAGAAGGGTATGAATTGCTTTATCTTAAAGAGAAGGATGAAAGAGGTATTGTAAGGGAAACGATACCTCTTCTTGTAAAAAAAGAACCTGAAATTACAGGTGCTTACCTTTCCGATGCATATGTTGGTTTTTCACCTGGAGGAATACCTGAAGTTAGACTGGAATTCAATAAAGAGGGAGCAAAAAAATTTGATGAAATAACAAGAAAAAATATAGGTAAAAGACTTGCAATTGTTCTTGATGGAGTTGTTAAATCAGCCCCTGTTATAAGAGACAGGATTAGAAATGGAAGAGCAAGGATTACCGGGAATTTTACTCTTGATGAAGCAAGAGAACTTGCATTGGTTCTGAGAGCAGGTGCTCTTCCAGCAAAAGTATCTATGATATACAACAAAGTTATAGGACCAACTCTTGGTAAAAGTTATATAAGGATGGGGTTTAAAGCATCTTTATATGGTGGAATTGCTGTTCTTATTTTCATGCTTGTATACTACTTTGGTTTCGGTCTTCTTGCAGACTTTGCAGTCACTCTTAACATCCTTATACTTCTTGGAATCCTTGCTGCTTTTGAAGGAGTTCTTACTCTTCCAGGAATTGCTGGAATTGCACTTACATGTGGAATGGCAGTAGATGCAAATGTTTTGATTTTTGAAAGGATAAGAGAAGAGTTAAAGACAGGTAAAACTCCGAGAGCATGTGTGGATGCTGGATATTTAAGGGCTTGGAGTGCTATTATAGATTCAAATATCACAACTTTTATAGTTGGGGTTATTCTGTTTTTCCTTGGAGAAGGGCCTATTAAAGGATTTGGACTTACATTAAGTATAGGGATTCTTGCAAATCTCTTTACAGCAGTTTTTGTTACAAAGACAATAGTTGACTGGGTATTTACAAATAGAAAGATAGAAAGAATTAGAATTTAAAAAATGGAATTGATAAAAAACCCGAATTTTGATTTTATAGGGAAAAGAAAAATAACATATCTTCTATCCCTCTTCCTGATAATTGCAGGGATGCTATCTTTCATAAAGAGAGGGAAAAATAACTTTGGAGTTGACTTTACAGGAGGAGATATTCTCCATGTTGAATTTGATAAGAAAATCGATGCTGCAGAAATAAGGAAAATATTAAAAGATTTAAAAATTGCAAATTTTACAGTCCAGATTTTAGGAAAAGAAAGGAAAGAGGTTATAATAAGAACTTCACCAGGAGATTCAGATAAAATTCTATCATTCCTTGAGAAGAAAGGAGAAAATTTCGTTCTTAAAGAAAAATCTGTAATTTCTCCTTCAATGAGTAAAACGCTTATGAAAAAAGCAATTTTAGCTTTTGTATTGGGACTTGTGGGTATCCTATTCTATATAACAATAAGGTTTGAATTCAGATTTGCAGTTGGAGCAACAGTTGCAATATTCCATGATTTACTTGTGGTTCTGTCTGTGCTTGCTATTTTAAAAAAACAGATTGATGCAACAGTTATAGCAGCACTCCTTACAATAGCTGGTTATTCTGTTAATGATACAGTAGTTGTATTTGACAGAATAAGAGAGAATTTGAAAAAGACAAGAAGTACTGACTATATTGAGGTTTTCAATAGAAGCATAAATGAGACATTAAGCAGAACAATTCTCACAAGTTTGACAACTTTATTTGTGGTATTCTGCATATTCTTCTTTGGAGGTGAGGCTCTCCATAACTTTTCTCTTGCATTAATTGCCGGTTTTATAACCGGAACATATTCATCTATTTTCATTGCTTCTTCTTTACTTATTGACTGGCACAGGGTAAAACCACATAGATTTAAACTATGAGGGTACTATGAGGGTAATAGGTGGAATATTAAAAGGAAGAAAACTTTTATTTTTGAAGAAAGAGAATATAAGGCCGAGTAAGAATATTGTGAAAAAATCCATATTTGATAGTTTAAGTGAGTGGATAATAGGAAAGGAAGTTCTTGATATTTTTGCAGGAACAGGGGCTCTTGGAATTGAAGCAATAAGCAGGGGAGCAAAAAGTGTTGTTTTTGTGGAATCCATGAGAGAAGCAGTGAAAGTAATAAAGAAAAATGTTGAAAATTTAAACCTTAAAAATGTTGAGATAGTTAAAGGAGATATCTGGAAGGTTTTGAAATATTTTGAGGAAAGAAAATTTGACCTTATACTCGCAGATCCTCCTTATGAGTATCCAGAAGAAAAACTTGGTAAATTACTGGAGAAGGTGGGTAACAATATTTTGAGAGAAAAAGGCATTATTGTGGTTGAATATTCTGCAAAGAAAAAGTTGCCGGAAATTAAAGGTTTTAAAGTTTACAAAACAAGAAAGTATGGAAATACCTCAATAACATTTTTAAGAAAAGAAGATGGAGAATAAAATTGCAGTTTATCCAGGGAGTTTTGACCCGATTACTTATGGACATATTGATGTAATTGAAAGGAGTTTAAAATTTTTTGAAAAAATCATAGTTGCAGTTTCTTACAATACAAGAAAGAAATATCTTTTTACACTGGAAGAAAGGGTAAATATGGTAAAGGAAGTCTTTAAAGATAGGAGAGAAATAGAAGTTGATAGTTTCCGTGGACTTTTGGTTGATTACCTGAGAAAAAAGAATGTTTATATTGTAATAAGAGGATTGAGGGCTGTTTCAGATTTTGAATATGAGTTCCAGATGGCTCTTATAAACAGAAAATTGAACCCTGAAATAGAAACAATTTTTATGATGCCAAAGGAGGAATTTTTCTATATAAGTTCTTCACTTGTAAAAGAAATTGCAGAACTGAAAGGGAATCTGAGTTATTTTGTCCCTGAAATAGTTGAAAAGAAGTTAAGGGAGAAATTTTCATAACAAAAGGAGTTAAAAATGGCAAATCCAAAAAGAAAGCATTCAAAAAGCAGAACAGCAAAAAGGAGAAGTACAAAGAAGCTGAAGATACAGAATCTTTCAGTCTGCCCAAACTGTAATTCTATAAAACCTCCTCATGTAATGTGTCCTGTATGCCATTATTATAAAGGAAATCTGGTAATTCCGGTGAAGGAAAAATCAAAAGAGAAATAAAATGGAAGTAAAGATTGCACTGGATGGGATGGGAGGTGACAACGCACCATTTGCTCCTGTAAAGGCAGCAATAATGGCATCACAAATTCCAGACCTTAAAATTTTCCTTGTTGGTAAAGAAAACATTTTGAAAAATTATTTAAAAAATGGAAATATTGAGATTATCCACTGTGAGAAAGAAGTTGGTATGGAAGAGGAAGTCTCTTTAAGTATTCTCAAACAGGAAAATAATTCAATGTATAAAACCATTTCTCTCCTTAAAGAAGAAAAGGTGGATTTTGCTTTAAGTGCAGGTAATACAGCTATATTTGTAACACTTGCAATTCGACTGATCGGATTGATAAAAAATATTGAAAGACCTGGAATTGCCGTTCTCCTCCCCTCAACTTCAGGAAACTTCTCTATATTTGTTGATGTGGGTGCAAACATAAATCCAAAACCATCACATCTCCTCCAATACGGGATTATGGGAAGTTTATATGCTAAAAAAGTTTTCAAGATTGAAAATCCAAGAGTTGGACTCCTAAATATAGGAAAAGAGGCGAGTAAAGGAGATGAATTGAGGAAAAAAGCTTATGAACTACTTCAGAATGAGAAAAGTATAAATTTTGTAGGAAATATAGAGGGGCAGGAACTTTTCCTTGATAAAGCTGATGTAATTGTAACTGATGGTTTTACGGGTAATTCAATCTTAAAGGTTTCAGAAGGTTTAACAAGGTCAATTAAAACTATCTTCAGAAGAGAAATTACAAAAAGTTTTATTGGGAAAATAGCATCTTTCATCTTACAAAAAAATTTCAGATATTTTTCAAAGAAGATTGATTATGCAGAGTATGGTGGAGGAATACTTCTTGGTTTGAATAAACCGGTAATTATAAGCCATGGAAGGTCTTCACCACGAGCAATTTTAAATGCAATAAAATTGGGGAAAAAGATTATTGAAGAAGGGTTTATTCAATTTTTAAAAAAAGAACTTGAATAAAATGGGAAGCGCCTTTATTAATGGGACAGGTTCTTATTTACCTGAAAAGGTTTTAACAAATAGAGACCTTGAAATGATGGTGGATACAAGTGATGAGTGGATAACAACAAGAACAGGTATAAAAGAAAGGAGAATATGTCCTGCCGGAAAATGTTCATCTGATCTTGGATATGAAGCATCTCTTAAAGCGATAGAGAATTCCTCAATAAATGTTGAGGATATAGAAATGATAATCTGTGCCACCATCACACCTGATATGTATTTTCCATCAAAAGGGTGTATGATACAGAAGAAGCTCGGACTTAACAATATTCCAAGTTTTGATATATCTGCTGCCTGTTCAGGGTTTATTTATGGACTTGAAATCGCAAGAAACTTTGTGGAAAATAAAAAGTACAAAAATATCCTTGTTGTGGCTGCAGAATGTATGAGTCGTCTTACAGATTATACTGACAGAAATACCTGTGTTCTTCTTGGAGATGGAGCAGGTGCTGCAGTTGTCAGTTATACAGAAAAGGAAAATACAGGAATTCTGGGCTCTTACATTTCATCATCTGGGAAATATGGTAAATTACTCTATGTTCCAGCAGGAGGTTCTCTTCTTCCTGCTTCTTTTGAAACAGTTGAGAAAAGATTGCATTTTATGAAGATGGAAGGTCCTGCACTTTTCAAAATAGCAGTACAGACGATGACAGAATCAGTTCTTGCAATATTAAAAGATTTTAATTTAAAAAAAGAAGACATCTCCCTTATAGTTCCTCATCAGGCAAATTTAAGGATAATATCTTCAGTTTCAAAAAATCTTGGCATTCCTCTTGAGAAATTTTTCATAAATATTGAGAAATATGGGAATATGTCAGCAGCATGCGTTCCAGTTGCTCTGGATGAAGCAGCAAGAGAAGGAAGGATTAAACAGGGTGATTTAATAGTAACTGTAGCATTTGGTGCAGGACTTACATGGGGAGCAAATTTAATCAGATGGGAAAAATAAATTTTGACATTTTTGAGTTTCTATCCATATATTTAAAAAAATGTTAAATGGAAAAGTAACAATTATAACAGGGGCGTGTGGAGGAATAGGGAGTGCAATTGCTTATAAATTTGGAGAAAATGGTGCAAAAATTGTCCTGTGGGATGTTATGAAATCAGAAGTTCTTATCAAAAATTTGGAGGAGAAAAAAATTGATTTTATGTATGATGAAATAGATATTACTGATAGCAAATCTGTTGAAGAAGGAGCAAAAAGGGTAATGGAAAGGTATGGTAAAATAGATATTCTTATCAACAATGCTGGAATAACAAAAGATTCTCTCATTTTCAGAATGAAAGAAGAAGACTGGGAAAAGGTAATAGGGGTAAATTTAAAAGGAGCATTCCTCTGCACAAAAATCATCGGGAAATTAATGTTTGCAAAAAGATCTGGAAAGATAATAAATATTGCTTCTATAATAGGGGAGATAGGAAATATCGGGCAGGCCAATTACTCTGCTTCAAAAGGAGGATTGATTGCTTTAACAAAAACATGTGCAAGAGAGTTTGCAAAAGCGGGAATAAATGTGAATGCAATATCTCCGGGTTATATCATGACACCGATGACAGAGAAATTATCAGAAAAGATAAAGGAAGAGATTAAAAACAGAATACCACTTGGAAGATTTGGAAAACCTGAAGAAGTAGCTGAACTTGCTCTCTTTCTTGCTTCTGAAAAAGCAAATTACATAACAGGTCAGGTTATCAGAGTAGATGGAGGACTGGTGATGTAATTTTTTTAAAAAAGGAGGGGAAATGGATAGAGAAGAAATTGCAAAAAAAGTTAAAAGCATTATTGTTGAAAAGCTTGGAGTCAGTGAATCTGAAATAACAGAAGAAACTTCTTTTGTTGACGACCTGGGAGCTGATTCTCTTGATACAGTGGAACTTGTTATGGAATTTGAAGAAAAGTTTGGTCTTGAAATTCCTGACGAAGATGCGGAAAAGATAAGGACAGTAAAAGATGCGATTGATTATATAGAAAAGAAAAAACAGGAATCATGAAAGAAAGAGTTGTTGTAACCGGAATGGGGGTGGTCTCCCCGATTGGTAATGATCTCCCAACATTCTGGAAAAATTTGATTGAGGGTAGAAGCGGTATTTCAAGGATAACTGCTTTTGATGTTTCCCAGTTTGACAGTAAAATTGCAGGGGAAGTGAAAAATTTTGAAATTTCTTTCATAGATAAGAAATCTTTAAAAAGAATGGATAAATTTGTCCAATATGCATTGAAAGCAACTTATGAGGCTTTATTGGACAGTCAGATTAATCTTGAAGGAGAAAAAGAAAAGGTCGGAGTGATTATAGGTGCAGGTATAGGAGGATTGAGGGTTATAGAAGAACAACATGAAATACTTCTTAAATCAGGACCTTCCAAAGTTTCTCCATTTCTGATACCGATGCTTATACCTGATATGGCTTCAGCACAGGTAGCAATAAAGTTTGGATTTAAAGGAGTAAATTACGCTACAGTAAGTGCATGTGCATCCGGGGCTCATGCTATTGCAACTTCATTTTATCTTTTAAGAAATGGAATAATGGATGTGATAATCACTGGAGGAACAGAAGCCTGTATAACTCCTCTCGGACTTGCAGGGTTCTGCTCAATGAAGGCTCTTTCCACAAAAAATGATGAACCTGAAAAAGCATCAAGACCCTTTGATAAAATGAGGGATGGATTTGTAATGGCTGAAGGGGCAGGAATTGTAATTCTTGAAACTTTAACCCATGCAAAGAAAAGAAACGCTTCAAAAATATATGCAGAAATTATAGGTGCTGGAATGAGCTGTGATGCTTACCATATTACTGCTCCAGACCCTGAAGGGGAGGGGGCTACTATTTCAATGAAAAATTCTCTCATTGATGCAAAAATTTCAGCAGATGATGTTGATTATATCAATGCTCATGGGACTTCTACAAAACTGAATGATAAAAGTGAAACATTTGCAATAAAAAAAGTATTTGGAAAAAAAGCATATGATATTCCAGTAAGTTCAAATAAATCCATGATCGGTCATCTTCTTGGAGCAGCAGGAGCCGTTGAATTCATTTCTACATGTCTGACAGTAAAAAACGATATTATTCCCCCAACCATAAATTATGAATTCCCAGACCCTGAATGTGACCTTGATTATGTCCCAAACAAAGCCAGGAAAAAAGAGGTGAATATTGCAATTTCAAATTCATTTGGATTTGGAGGACATAATGTAACTCTTGTGGTGAAAAAATTTTCAGAATAGGAGGTGAAATTGAACTATTTTTTAACTGAAGAACAGAAACTTATTAAAGACCTTGCAAGAAAAATTGCTGAAGAAAAGATTTTGCCTGTAAGAGCCAAATATGATGAAGAAGAGACTTTCCCATGGGATATTGTGAAAATTCTGGCAGATTCTGATTTATTCGGCGTTTACATTCCTGAAGAATATGGTGGAATGGGATATGGAATATTTGAATTATGTATAGTGATTGAAGAATTGAGCAGAGTATGTGGAGGAGTTGCTCTTGCCTATGCAGGGACTGCTCTCGGAACATTTCCAATATTGATGTTTGGAAATGAAGAACAGAAGAAAAAGTATTTGCCACAGATTGCAAAAGGAGAAAAAATTGCAGCCTTTGCAGTTACTGAACCTGAAGCAGGCAGTGATATTACAAATTTAAATACAACAGCAAAAAGAGAAGGGGACTATTACATCCTAAACGGCACAAAACAGTGGATTACAAATGGTGGTGAGGCAGAAATTTATACAGTGATTGCTTCTACAGATAAAAGTAAAGGTACAAGAGGAATGACTGCTTTTATTGTTGAAAAGGGAATGGAGGGTTTTGAATTTGGAAAAAAAGAAAGAAAACTGGGAATTAGAGCATCATCCACAAGAGAATTGATATTCAACAATTGCAAAGTTCCAAAAGAAAATGTTCTTGGAAGAGAAGGTATGGGATTCATAATCACAATTAAAAATTTTGAAATGGGAAGACCAGGAGTTGCCGCACAGGCTCTTGGAATTGCTCAGGGAGCTTTTGAGGCAGCCATTGAATATGCCCATCAGAGAAAACAGTTTGGTCAGCCAATAAGCAGTTTTCAGGCAATACAGCATATGCTTGCTGAAATGGCCACAGAGATTGAAGCAGCAAGAGCACTTATCTATCAGACAGCAAAGATGATTGATAGTGGAGAAAAGAATATATCAAAAGAATCAGCAATGTGTAAACTTTTTGCTTCAGATGTTGCAATGAAGGTTACAACAAATGCAATACAGATATTTGGAGGATATGGATATATGAAAGACTATCCTGTTGAAAAAATGTTCAGAGATGCAAAAATTACTCAGATTTATGAAGGCACAAACCAGATACAAAAAAATATAATTGCTCTTGAACTTATAAAAGAACTTTCAAAGAAAAAATAACTTCAATTTTTGAGTTGAAGAGAGAAATAGTAGCAAAAGAGAAAGAAAGGATAGATAAATATTTAAAAAAATACCTTCCATTCTCAAGGGAGAAAATCCAGAAACTGATAAAAAATGGTTTTATTGTTGTCAATGGGGAAAAAATAGAGCCTTCCTATAAATTAAAGATAGGAGATAAAATTGAAATTTCTGATGATAAGATAGAAAGCGCTTCTTCAATACCTCCAGAAAATTTACCACTTGAAATAATTTATGAGGATGAAGATATTATTGTAATAAACAAACCACCAGGAATTATCACCCATCCAACTCCTCAATCTTTAAAAGGAACTTTGCTTAACAGAATCCTTGCCCATACAACATTATCTCAGATAGGAGCGCCTTTAAGACCTGGAGTGGTGCACCGTCTTGACAAAGAGACTTCGGGTGTTATTGTATTTGCAAAATCCGATTATGCGTACTGGAATCTTGTTGAACAGTTTAAAAATAGAAATGTAGAAAAAACATATCTTGCATTTGTTAAAGGAAAGTTTTTACCACAGGAGAAAGTCGTTGAATTTACAGTTGTACATGATAAAGAGAATCCAACAAAAATGAAGGTCAGATTCCTGAGAGGTAAAAAAGCAATTACAAGGATAAAAGTTCTGAAATACTGCGGAAATTTTTCTCTTCTGGAGGTAAAACCTCTTACAGGGAGAACACACCAGATTAGAATTACTCTTAAATATCTGGGATTTCCTATTCTCGGTGATACAAAATATGGCGTGGAATCTGAGTTGATAAAAAGGACTGCTTTACATTCATATAAACTATCGCTTCACCATCCCAGGGAGAATAAAAAAATGGAATTTACCGCTCCTTTACCTGATGATTTAAAAGTATTGTTGAGGGAATGCCTTTCTTTTGAAAAATAATTTTTTACCTTTTAACTCTTGCTCTCCCTTCCCACACATCCCATATCTCTTCTTCATTCAAAGGTTGAGCATAATCTGTTAAAAGGGTTACAACATATGCACCACATGCCCATCCAAACTGTATCCATTTTTCCTCTTCCCATCCTCTGAGAATTCCATAAAGCATACCTCCAACAAATGCATCTCCTCCACCAATTCTATCAAGAACAAATATTTCCCGCGGTTCCACCACATACCATTTATCCCCAACAGACATTATCGCTCCCCAAAGATGGTGGTTTGCACTCAAAACTTCTCTTAAAGTTGTTGCAAATACCTCAACATCTGGGAAAGAAGTCTTTGCTCTCTCAATCATCTCCTTATAACTTTCAATCTGTCCTTTTATATCCTTCCCACCAGGTTCAGGCCCTTTTATTCCAAGACAGAGCTGGAAATCCTCTTCATTTCCCACAAGAATATCTGCAAGAGAGGCTATCTTTGTAAATTCTTCCCTCAATTCTTTCTCTCTATTTTTCCAGAAAGAAGCTCTGTAATTCAAATCAAATGAAACTTTCGTTCCATATTTTTTAGCAATGGATGCAATTTCCAGACAGAACCTTCCAGTATCAGGAGATAAAGCACCTATCAATCCTGACATATGAACAATTTTCACTCCTTCTTTCCCAAAAATTCTTTCAAGGTCAAAATCTTCAGGTTTTAAAGTTCTTCCAACTTCTCCAGTCCTGTCATTCCATACCTTTGGGCCTCTCACTCCATAACCGGTATCCGCTATATTAAACTGGTGTCTGTATCCCCATGGGCCTCCCTGTTCAACTTCTTTTGCCTCAAATTCCATATTTCTGCTTCTCAAATTCTCTTTAATAAATCTTGCTATTGGACTACCTTTAACAAATGCTGTGAGGACTTTCACAGACAATCCAAGATAGGAAGAAACACTTGCAACATTGGTCTCAGCACTTGTTGCCTGCATTATATAAAGATTTGTTGTATGTACAGGCTGGTTATTAAAAGGAGTTATTCTTACTCCCATACTTGTGGGAACCAACAGATCATATTTACAATCTCTTTTCAGTTCCATTTTCCCTCCCTTAGGCAGGTTTAAAGATTTTACCCACAAAGAGGATATTGCCTGTATTTTTCTCCTGGATTATGAAAATAAATGGATGGTCTGCTTTAAAAATCTTTTTCTTTGTAAATACGCCTGTTACCTTAATTACTACTCCTGTTGCTCCTGCTGCTTCTGTCCCTTTTTCATCAACTTTAACATATGCCTGGTGTATAACATCGCTTATAAATAATTCCTTTTTCCCTGTGATGGCTGAAAAATCAGCAGATGGAGAAAAAGATGTTGGCATCCCCATCTCTGAAAGTATATTTTTAAGG
>Ga0164318_10002045_pt1 | contig 18486 bp, 18 predicted proteins | sample GuaBasSedimGuay9_FD_113734 | JGI IMG/M metagenome (GOLD analysis project Ga0164318, IMG submission 113734) | Subseafloor sediment microbial communities from Guaymas Basin, Gulf of California, Mexico - Guay9, Core 4571-4, 0-3 cm | ecosystem: Environmental > Aquatic > Marine > Hydrothermal vents... | reverse complement strand
AGTATCTTTTTTGGATTATCACAAAGTATCTTCTTTTTATCCTCCTCAGATATATCTGCAAAGATAATTCTCCCTATTTGATGAGTCTGTGACAGGAAAGGAATATCTGAACCGAATACAATACGGTCTGCCCCCACATTCTTCACAAAATATTCAATAATTCCGAATTTTGATGTTGAGTTTGTTGGGTCAAGGTAAATATTTTTATATTTAAGTGCATATTTCACATACATCTCAGGATTTTCAGCTCCAGAATGGCCAAGAATAAACTTTATATTTTTATAATCCTTAAAAATACTTTCCATCTTATCAATATCTCCGAATGTATGGAGTAAAACAGGCAATTTATTATCATCTGCATATCTCAATATCTTCTCATATTTTTCAGATGTATACGGGATTCTGTTGTAATAATGCATTTTTATTCCAACCATACCAGCCTCAATGCATCTTTTTACCTCATCAATACCAAGTTTATCATTGACCGGGTAAGGATATACATAACCCAAGATTCTTCCAGGGAATTCTTTCATCGCCTTCAATACCTCATTGTTACCGAATACAGCCTCTGCAGATAGAACAGCATGGTGAGAGCACACAATTCTTTCCACACCGATAGAATCCATCTGCTTGACCATTGAGTGTATATCATTTGCAGGTATATAAAACATATTTAAAGGTCCCATATGTGCATGCATATCGGTGATTCCTTTTAAAGGCAATGGTTTTCCTTCCCATACATAATCTGAAAGTTTCTTCATTTCTTAACTCCTTTTACAAGTCTATCCATATTTCCAAATGCAATTTTCTCCCTTTCCTCTTCTGTAATTTTTGCATACATGAGGTAGGAAATAACAGCTCCTGGTTCAGAAATTGGGAAACAGCTTGCATAAATAATCTGGTTTACAAACCCTCTTTTTACCATTTCTTCAATCCCCTCGTTTATGCAGTTTGGGGGTGCAATATCTATATGGAGATTTTTTATTTTTTCAAGGATTGGATAGAGATTCCTTGCCTGACGGTAATTCATTGCTGAGTAAATAAATGGTATATCTGGCCAGTTTTCAGCAAGAAATGCAACTTTTTCAAGTTCCAGTTCCTCAGCAGAGATAATAACAGGGAGACTTCTTTCAGAAATTGCTTTAAATAAGCGTCCGCACACTTTCTCATCTATGCTTAATCCAAAACTTTTTGGATGGAAGGAGACACATCTTGCTCCCCTTTTTATGAGATTTTCTATAAATTCTTCCTCATCCCCTGTTTCACCTGCAGAATTCGGAATTACTACCGGACATGGAATAAGACGTGGTTCTTCTTTAACCGCTTCAAAAATGAGTTCATTGCCGAATTTAAAATCAAATCTGAAAGAAGAGAAAGATGTAAGGATTGCTTTTTCCACTCTGTATTTATCAAGCATCTTCTTTATACTCTGTATTGTGGAAAACTGAAAACTATCAAGGTTGTGGTCTCTTCCAAGAAAGATTCTTCCATCAAATAATTTCAGCATTTTTCCCTCCTTAAAATTTTCTCTCTTGTAGCCCAAAGACCTGCAGCAGGAGAATGTATGAAGTAGATCTTCTCTCCATCAGGCATTATATTCCATCCTTCCTTCATCTTTTCAGGATTGTATTTTTTTATCGCTTCAGAAAATTCCATATATTCATATCCAACTCCCTCTATCTCTTCCCTGCTCATTTTTCCAGGTGCATATATGATTTTGAAACGACCTTCAGAAGAACCATGAATTAAATGTGCTGTTGCATGCTGTAAATCCTGCATATCCTCATTTTTCTTAAATAACTCCATAATTTTTGATGTCCCTATATAGCCATATTTTCTTATAAAAGAATCAACTTCAGGTTGTTCCCCAAATCTTCTCAATCCAGGTGCTATAATCAGTAATTCTCCTCCATCTGCAATGGCCATTCTTGTCCTGTAAATTGCTTTATTTGCTACCCATGTGCTTTTGAATTCATCACCTGACATAAAAGTTACAAATTTTTCAACAGGCTTATCAAATACAGTCACATTTTCTTCTCTGCTGTGTTTTGCTGCCATAATGTAAGTATCAAGATCATCACCAACATATATTCCTGTTGTTACAAGCCTGTTTTCAGAATTCCTCTTTGTTACAATAAGAACATATACATCTGGCAGTTCTGAAAGGAACTCTTCTTCTGCTTTATTATAACAGGCACGGAGTGGTGTGATAATCTGCCCCAAATTATTTTCAATACCATAACAGGCAGCCATTAAATGGGATGCACAAATCGTCCTTTTCCCTCCAACACCGATAAAGTAATTTTTGTTGTGGTTTGAAAAGCCAAGAACTTCATGTGGCACAACCCATCCTATATTTACGATTAAATCATAATTATTCTCAACAACCATCTTATTTATTTCTATAGGAATTGGCCAGTCTGCTTTTCCCTCACTCACTTCCTTTACATAATCTGCACTTATTTCTCCCAGCAATTTATTACCTTTCCTCCAATCGTGAGCATGGAAACATTCAAGAGGGATAGACCCGAACATTTTCCTATTCTCCTGGTCTGTATGTGGAACATGCTGTCCCAATGTTGGAATTACATCAACATGGCAATTTTTGGGTAATAAATTATAAATCATTTCAGTGAGTTTCCCTGCACCTGAAGGGTAACGGGTAATGTCAGGAGGGAGTAAAAGGACTTTTTTAAAATTTTTTGTAATTCTATCCCTTGCCTCCTCAATCAATCTTTCCATTAACTCTTTCTTTTCCTCTTCACTTATTTCATCTTTTTTCTTATAAAACCACGGCATTTTAAAACTCCATTAAAATCTGTAATCCGGATGGATATAGGGTTTTAAAATCCTTTTCTCCCCTGCCATAGCCCATAAATAATAAATCTGATGTTTTGGAGCGACAGCGACTGGATGGTATCCTTTTGGAATTGTTACAAGTTCATTATTTCTCAAAAGGAAGAGAGTATCTTCCTCTTCATCAAAAATTCTGATAATCCCAAAACCAGTTTCTGGCATTATTTTGAAGAAATAGAGTTCTTCAAGTTTAACTTCTTCAGGGAAATTATCTCTGTCATGTTTATGTGGAGGATAACTTGACCAGTTTCCAGGGTCATTTATTGTTTCCCCAACTATTAATTTTTCCGCAGGAAAATCTTCTGGAATGATATCTGTTATATTCCTGTAGAATGTCTCCTCCCCTACCCTTCTGAATTTCATCTCATTTGGATTGATCAATTTTGGCTCTTTTCTGCTTTTCACCTTGCAACTTATAATGCATATTTCACTTTCTTCTTCAAATTTAAGTGTATATTCAGTTGAAGGAGGAAGATAAACTGCAAATGGAGGCTCTTCAAATACATTTTTTCTCTGTAAATTCCCAAGTATTTTATCTCCTATTAAAAACTGTAAATTCCCTTTCAGCAAGACAAAAACAGCCTCTTCATCTTCTGTTGAGCCTTTAAAATCTTTAAGTGTTCCTGAATTTATAATTGAGAAATTGAGATATGAAAGGTCTGAATTTTCAGGAGATATAATTCTCTGGTATCCTTCTTTTTCATGGACTTTGTAATGTTTTGCCATTTTTCTCCTCCATTTTTAAATTTAATAATACAATACTCCAATACAAATTTCAAAATATCATTCTTTATCCCATAAAATTTCCCTTTCTGCAGGCAAAAATCCAAAAATCTTTTCTATCTTCCTGGCAGGGAAACGGTTTATATCAGTCTTTATCTTTACATATTTCCCGTCTCTTTCAATCACCTCTCCAATATTTTCCAATGATACATTTTCATCCTTTATTTTATAAATAACACTTTTTACATCTTCATTAATTGATGGTTCTTTTAAATCTTTCCACTCACACTTTTTAACCTTCAATCCTTCTGGAAGTAAAAGATTTATTTCATTTATGAAATTTTCCAAATTTATCTTCTCTTTGAGATACAAATCAAATGCTTCATTTATTCCCTCCATATTGACAGGTAAAGAAGGCCCAAAACTGATTTTTGGATGTGGATGGTAACCTTCAGTAAATTTAAATGGTATTTCCATCCTTCTCAGAGCCCTTTCAAAAATCTTACATAAGTTTTTATGTGAAATAAATTTTGCTATTCCCTTTTTATCATAATAAACTCGCAACCTGTAAACTTCCATTATTTTATGTATATCTCCTCAATATTGTGGAATATCCCTCCATATACTGTTGGTTTTAAATTTCCAAATTTATTCCTTACACCATACATGACCATTGAATTTACAGTATAAATAAGCGGTAATTTTTCACAGACTATCTCCTGCCATCTATCATATATTTTTTTCCTTTTTTTTATGTCAAGTTCCCTTGCACCTTCCTCAAATAATCTGTCAATTTCCCTTTCCCATTCAGTAATATCCTTTTCATTTCCAAGGTTCCAGAGATGGAGTTGTCCTTTTGAATGCCATACATTTTTCCCACCATGTGGTTCTATCCCTCCTGTTAATCCAATTATCACAGCCTCCCAGTCTTTTGTGGCAGTCAATTTTGTTACAAGTGTGTTGAATTCCACAGGTAAAAGGTTTACTTTCATTCCAAGTTTTCTCAAATCATCCTGAATTATATTACCTATCTGTATCCTTTCAAAATTATTGCTGTTTGTGAGAATTGTAAATTCCACAAGGTTCCCATTTCTATCATATAATTTCCCATCTTTCCAGTAGAATCCACCCTTTTTTAAAAAATATTTTGCCTTTTCCAGATCATACTTATATTTTTTAATATTTGGATTGTAAAAAAGACCGTTTGATGGGTTTAAAGGACCATATTGGGGAAATCCAAAGCCTCCAAGAACATTATTTATCATACTTTTTTTATCCATTGAATATGCAACTGCTTTTCTAAAATTGAGATTTCTGAACCACATTATTTTGTATTTTGGAATAGGGGAGTTGAGATTCTGGTTAAATGCTAAAAATTCTGAACCAAGAGAAGGGCCGAGTTTATATATTTTGAAATTTCCTTTTTCCTCATAAGGTTTAAGTATCGAATAATCCTGTCCACTTATAGATATTGCATCAATTTCACCGATTTTAAATTTCAAAAGAGCCATGTTGTGGTCAGCCACTATGAGAAAGACTATTCTTTTAAGATAAGGGAGTCTATTACCTTTTCTATCCTTCTTCCAGTATATTGGATTTCTTTCCAGAATTATCCATTCACCGGGTCTGTATTCCTTCAATTTAAAAGGTCCTGTGCCTACAATATTTTTAACATTTTCATTAACTCCCCATGAACTTGTAAAAATACCTTTTTTAACCCTCTCTTCAAGTAAATGTTCTGGCAGGATTTCCTGACTTAATAACCTTATAAATGGAGCAAATTTTTCAGGAAGGGTGAACCTTACAGTATAATCATCAATTTTTTCAACCTTTATTTTCTTTCCATTTATGAGAAAAATATCCCTGCTGCTTGTTGGTATCTTTTCATTGTAAATTAATCTGTTAAAAGTGAAAACAACATCATCAGCGGTAAATTTTTCCCCATCCTGCCATTTTACATCCTTCCTTAAATAAAATGTCCATACTTTCCCACTTTCATCATGCTCCCATCTTTCTGCAAGGCATGGTTTAACTTTAAGAGTTACTCCATCAGTTTCAGTTAATCCCTCAAATATCAGACCTGTAATAGCTGTTGTGCTTGTTTCTTTTGCCATTATTGGATTGAAAGATTTAGGGTCAGAAGAGGTGGAAAGGACAAGAGTTCCACCATATTTCCCTTTTTTTTCACTTAAAATTTTATATTCCTGTTTTAAACAGGAGGAAAGAAAAATTAAAAGCAGAATAATAAAGTATTTAATTTTCATTTTCTGGTAAAAATTCTTCAAGGTCTTTCAGCATATCATCAATTTTCTGGTATCTGAAATTTCTATCAGGTTCTGTTGCTTTTATTATTATCTTTTTTAATTTCTCAGGAATATCCAGATGCTCACAGAGAACTCTTTGTTTTCCCATTTTCTTCCTCTGTGAAGGTATATCAATCCTTGCAAAATAATCTTCATCATCCCTTCCAGAGATTGAAAGTTTTGCACATATCACTTCATCAATGGTTACTCCAAAACTGTATATATCTGATCTATAGTCTGCATCTCCTTCTGCCTGTTCCGGAGGGATATAGGAAATTGCACTGAACTTTGTGATTGTTCCTCCTTTTGGAAATATATCTTTTCCAAACTTTCTTGATGGTAGTTTTGCTATTCCAAAATCAGTAATTTTTACAACTTTGTAATCATTGGAAACAAGAATATTATCTGGCTTTACATCTTTGTGTACTATTTTATTCTGGTGGATGTAAGATAGTCCTTTCCCTGCTTCATAACAGATTTTTATAAGGAAAGGGAGTTGAAATTTTTCTCTCTCATAAATAATCTCTTTAAGATTTTTACCATCAACAAATTCCATTATCATTGCATAGTAATTATCAATTTTCCCGAAATTGAATACCTTAACAACATTTGGATGGTTTAAACTCATCGCAATTTCTGCCTCCCTTTCAAATTGTTTTATAAGTTTTGCCCTTTCCCTTCTTGACCCTGTAAGTCTTAATATCTTGATTGCGACCACTTTTCCATATGTTGGTTTTGCAAATACTGAATAGGCACGGTAAACTTTTGTATAAATCCCTCCACCAACTACTTTTTCAAAAACATATTCTCCAAATGGTTTAACTCTCATTTTAAAACCTTATTATCTCTATATCATCAGCACTTTCAATCTTTTTTTCAAGGTCTAAAATTGCTATTTTCCTTTCAGTTCCATAACTTGAAGATGTGAAGATTGTAAGGCACCTTTTATCAAACATTTTTTCTGGAGCATACGGGTCATGTGCCCTTATAAGAACATTCCTTCTCAATCTTTTCATTATTTTTTCAAAATATTTTTTCCCAAATCTTGGTCTTCCAAGGAAATTGCCGAGAAAATCTCCATCAGCTTCTTTAAAATCACCCCATACAATTCTAAACCAGTTTTCATCACCTGTCTTTATTTCTTCAATCTCTTTAAAACTCTTCACATCAGGAAGTGCTCCATGCAGAGCAATAAAACCTCTTCCACAGACAACAAGTGGGAATTCCAGAAATTTCTTTTTATAATAATCAAATTCCTCTCCGTTCAAACTCTCCCAGAATTCTGCTGGAGAGCAGTTTACCACAGGAAACATTTCATGGTTGCCTGCAAGAAGAATCAAATTTTCATTTTTTTCTTTTAATTCAAGTAAATAATCAATATTCTCTTTTGAAAAAGGCCCTCTATCCACATAATCCCCAAGGAAGATTACATAAAAATTATCTTTCAGAAAATTCTTTATTACAACTTTTGTTGCCTGTAAATCTCCATGTGTATCACCAACAAATACTGCTTTTCCCTTCCTTGGCAATTTTACAAGTTTTGGCATTTTATTTTGTTCTGGAAGGAGGGATATTTGGTATTGTCTTTGATGGTTTTTTAATCACTTCTTTAAGAATGCTTTTCCTTGTAAGTTTTCCAGGCAAGATAGCAAGAAGAATGCTTGTAACCATAAATGTTACTGCAAGTATAGCTGTTATTCTGTTGAGAACAGTCGGAGTCTCTGCGCCAAATACAGTTTCCATCCCCCCTCCTCCAAAAATATTTGAAAGCGAAGAACCTTTCCCTGATTGGAGAAGGACAATTCCAATCAGTAAAATACAGATAATAACATGGAATGCAAGTAAGAGACCATACATTTTATTCTCCCTTATAATCTATAATTCTCAAAAATGAATCAACATTTAAACTTGCCCCTCCAACAAGAACCCCATCAATATCCTTTTCTTTCATCAAAGAATCTATATTTTCAGGTTTTACACTGCCTCCATAAAGTATTATTAAATTTTTGGCAACATCCTGTAAATATTTGTTTGAAATCCATTCTCTTATAAAAACATGGACTTCTTCTGCCTGCTGTGGTGTTGCATTTTTACCTGTTCCAATAGCCCATACAGGTTCATATGCTATTACAACATTTTCTATCTCCTTCACATCTTTGAGACAATTTTCAAGTTGATTCCTTACAACTTCAAAAGTTTTTCCTTCCTCTCTTTCTTCCAGTTTTTCTCCAACACACAAAATTGGTTTCATTCCATATTCAATTACTTTTTTCAATTTCTTATTTATCAGTTCATCAGTTTCTCCAAAAATATTCCTTCTTTCAGAATGCCCAACTATTACATATTCAACCCCTATCTCTTTTAACATTTCTGGAGATATTTCTCCTGTAAAGGCACCTTTATCTTCACAGTAAACATTCTGCGCACCAAGTTTTATTTTCTTATCTTTTTGAAGAATTTTTGATAGAGGGAAAAGGGAAGTGAAAGGTGGACATATCAGTATATCTCTATCATCATAATCTTTATCCTTAAGTTTTTCAATAAGATTTTCAACAAACTCAATAGACTCGCCTGGAGTCTTATTCATCTTCCAGTTTCCCGCAATCAAATTTTTCTTCATTTTTTCAAAATCTCAATTCCAGGTAAAGAACCTTTCTGGAGGAATTCAAGAGATGCTCCTCCTCCAGTGCAGATATGTGAAATTTTATCTGCCACACCTGCTTTATTGACTGCTGCTATTGAATCCCCTCCACCTACAACTGAAAATGCATCTGAATTTGCAATTGCCTTGGCTATTTCAATTGTCCCTTTAGCAAATGGCTCAATTTCAAATATTCCAAGAGGCCCATTCCAGAAAATTGTCTTTGCCCTCTTTATGCAATCCACATATTCTTCTATTGCCTGAGGCCCTATATCAACTCCTTTCCATCCTGGTGGAACAGTCCCCCTTTCTGTCGGGAAATAATGGGCATCTTCAGATATTTTATCTGCTATAATATGGTCCAATGGAGTGTGGAATTCAAGATGCCTTTTATTTATTTCTTTTATTATCTCTTTTGCTGCAGGGATTGCTTCCTCTTCTACCTTTGAATCTCCAACTTCCCAGTTTTTGGCTTTTATAAATGTATATCCCATCACTCCACCTGTAATAATTGTATCCACTTTATCAAGAAGGTTTTTGATTATCCCTATTTTATCAAGCACTTTTGCTCCACCAAGGATAAGAAGGAATGGCCTTTCAGGATTTGTAAGGAGTTTTGATAAAGCCTCAATTTCTTTTTTAATAAGTAATCCTGCTGCCACATCTTTTATAAATTTCGGTATTCCAACAATTGAAGCATGTTTTCTGTGGCATGTTGCAAAGGCATCATTAACATAACAGTCTGCAAGAGATGCAAGTTCCTTTGCAAAATTTTCATCTCCTTCCTCTTCCTCTTTATGGAAACGTAAATTTTCAAGCAAAAGAATCTCTCCTGGTTTCAATTCTGAAGCCATTTTTTTAACCTTTTCACCAACACAATCTTCAACAAATTTAACTTCCTTATTGAGAAGTTCTGAAAGCCTTTTTGCAACAGGTTTAAGGCTCATCTCAGGAACAACTTTCCCTTTTGGTCTTCCAAGATGTGATGCAAGTATCAGTGAAGCATTTTGGGAAAGCAATTTTTCAATAGTCGGGATTGTTGCTTTTATCCTTGTATCATCAGTAATTTCTCCATCTTTTATTGGGACATTAAAATCAACTCTCATAAATACCTTTTTATTTGAATAATCCTTTTCTTCTATAGTGTAAATTTCCATTTTCCCCTCCTTTTTAAATATTCCCTTTTTCCACCATATATTTCAGAAGATCAACAACTCTACAACTGTAAGCCCATTCATTATCATACCATCCAAGAACCTTTACCATATTCTTCTCTATGATATAGGTTGAAAGTGCATCAAAGATGCATGAATGCGGATTTTTAACAAAATCTCTTGAAACGAGGGGTTCTTCGCAATATTCAACGATACCTTTAAGGTCTGTTTCGGCTGCTTTTTTGAAAGCATTATTTACATCTTCTTCTGAAACATCCTTTTCAACCTCAACAACAAGGTCAACCAGTGAAACTGTAGATGTTGGGACTCTTATTGCTATTCCATGCATTTTCCCATTAAGTTTTGGAATAACTTTTCCAATTGCTTTTGCTGCTCCTGTAGTTGTTGGAATTATACATAATGCTGCAGCTCTTGCCCTTCTTAAATCCTTATGAGGAAGGTCAAGTATTCTCTGGTCATTTGTATATGAATGTACTGTTGTCATAAGTCCTCTTTTAACACCAAAATTATCATCAAGAATCTTTACCATCGGTGCAAGACAATTTGTTGTACATGATGCATTTGAAATTATTTTATGGTTTACAGGGTCATACATTTCTTCATTAACTCCAAGAACCACTGTTACATCTTCTCCTTTTGCTGGTGCAGTAATTACAACTTTTTTAGCTCCTGCATCAAGGTGTGCTTTTGCCTTTTCTGCTTCTCTGAAAATTCCTGTGGATTCCACAACTATATCCACACCAAGTTCTTTCCATGGAAGATTTGCCGGGTCTTTTTCACAGAAGACTTTATATTCCTTTCCATCTATTTCAATTGAATCTTCCTTTGCCTTTACTTCAAGGTCAAGTATTCCGTAATTTGAATCATATTTAAAAAGATGCGCAAGAGTCTTTGCATCAGTTATATCATTGAAAGCAACTATTTCAAATTCTGAATATTTTTTCTCCAGAAAAGCCCTCATTACAAGCCTTCCAATCCTTCCAAATCCATTAATTCCAACTTTCACCATTTTTCCCTCCTTTTTAGTGAATTATACTTTAAAAGAAAAGCAAGTCAAATTTTCTATATAATTAAGAAGAGGCTACTGTAAGTATAATTACCTTTTTTGCACCATTCTTCTTTAAAACTCTCTTTGCTTCCTCTGTAGTTGCTCCAGTCGTTTTAACATCATCAACAAGAAGTATATTTTTCCCTTTAATAAGCCTTTGTTTTTTCACTTTAAAACTCCCCTTTACATTTTCCTTCCTTTCAGATTCAGAAAGTTGTGTCTGGGAGACAGTATTTTTGATTTTCACAAGATTTCCCAGCATTACAGGTTTTTTAAGGAATTTACCAAGATATACTGAAATAATTGCAGATTGATTGAATCCCCTTGAAAATTCTTTTTTCCAGTGTAATGGAATGGGAATTATAAGGTCAAAATCAGGAAAATCATTTCTTTTTATGAATTCACAGAGCAATTTCCCAAAATTTTTCCCATAAGATTTTTTCCCAAGGTATTTGAAATCACAGATTGCCTTCTTTATTGGGCCTTCATACTTTGCAAAAGACCAGTTATTATTCTTTCCACAATTTTCTATAAATATTATCCTTCTCCAGCAATCCTCACAGAATCCATAAAATTCTGGCCTACTTTCTGAATCACACCCCATACATTTTTCATGGAATATTGAGTTAAAAAAACTTAATATTTTTTTCTTCATGGACTAAAATATTAGAGATGAAAATAAAAAGTTCTTACATTCTTAAAGAATACAGTATAAATTTTTTATTTGCACTTTTCATTTTCATTTTTATATTCTCTCTTGAAGGTCTGTTCAGAATAGTTGAGTTGCTCATCCAGGGTTCCCTCTCTTTTATTTCCATTTTAAAATTATTTTCCATTTCAATAATTGTGATGTTACCCTACATTATTCCTCTTGTTTTTCTTTATTCTTCAATGTCTTTATTTACAAGATTATCATCTGATAGAGAGATAACAATTTTTTCAATTTCAGGGATAAATCCCTTTTCCCTTTTTAAAATAATTCTTCTTATCTCTCTTTCTGGATGCCTTCTCCTTTATTATTTTAACTTTTATCTTTCCCCAAAATCAAAGTTTGAGAGAAGGAATTTAATATACAATTTAAAATTCAAAAATCCACTTAATCTTTTGAAAGAAGGTGTTGTTTTGAAAGATATACCTGGAGCGACAATTTATATAAGAAAAATTGAAAAAAATCTCCTCAAAGATATTGCAATAACATATTCTTCAGATGATGGAATGGTGAACTTTATAAAGGCAAAAGAAGGAAAGGCAAAATACAGCTGGAGAAAGAATTGCATCTTCTTTTTCTTGAAAGATGGCCACCTTATCACCTATATTCCCGGAGAGGTAAAAAATCTTGTAAAATTGGAATTCAAAACTTACAGATTTTCTTTACCACTATCAGAAAATTATAAAGTCAGAAATTTGAAGAAGAAAATCACAGAAAAAACACTTCCTGAACTTAAATCATCGGGTATGGAGTTTGATGAAATTGTTGAAATAAATAAGAGAAGTCTCTTCGCCTCGCTTCCTTTTCTTTTTTCTCTCTTCGGCTTTGTAATCGGTGTAAAAATTAAACAGAAAGGTAAAATTTTGCATATTGGATTGGGAGCAATAATAAGTATTTTTTTCTATGAAATGCTGACTGTTGGTGAGATACTTGCTGTGAAAACAAAATTTGGTGGATTTATATGGTTCCCATTTTTTGTGTTTCTTATCATAACCTGGATTTTTTGGAAATGGAGATAAAGGATAGATATCTGATTTTTAATTTTTTGAAAATATATTTGATAACAAGTTTTGGATTTCTTCTCATTTTTTTGATAATCCAGATAATAGACAATCTGATGAATTTTTTAAGACATGGCCAGCAATTTAATTTCCAACTTTATATTTTCCAGTTGCCAAAGATTTTTGTTCAAATCTCTCCAATTATCACACTCCTTACAGTTCTCTTTTTACTTTCAGAAATGTTAAAATACAGAGAAATAAAGATATTTGAAATAACAGGGATTTCACCATTCAGAATTTATAAAAATCTTCTTCTACTCTGTTTCTTCTTAAGTCTGTTAATATTTTATATAAACTCTGAATTTGTCCCTCTTTCCCTTTCCAGAACAGGTGAAGTATCTGTTCTGAAGAAAGTCAATTTTTCTTCGCCTGAATTGACTTTTTACAGTGAAAAGGTGGTTCTCCCTGATTATTTTGAAGATATATATTTATCTCAGAAGATTGAAAATGAAGGCTTGATTATAGTAAAAGCAAAGAAAGCAAAGTATTCCGGGAACATATTGAGATTTTTTAATGGAAAATACTGGATTTTTGATAAAAATGGATTGATAATTGAGGAAAAATCTTTCTCAAGTTTCGGTCTGGAAAGTCTCATTTCTCCTGATATTGTTGTAAAATCTTTAAAACCAGCAGAATATCTCACTTTGTGGGAATTAAAAAGAATAATATCAAAATTGCAAAAAATAGGGATATTGCCAATTTCACTTAAAGCAAACTTCCATGATAGAATTGCATATCCTTTTTTAAATTTCTTTATCATTCTTGTCACTCTCCACCTTTTCGTTTTGAAAAATAAATTGACAAGATTTTTTGTGATAAGTTTTTCTTTCCTGCTTTCATTTTCCTGTTATCTTATATACTCAGCAGGACTGGCTCTTACAAGAGAAGGCAAAATTCCTGTATGGGCAGGTGTGTGGCTTGTCCATATTTTTATATTTTTAAGTTTGATAATTCTTTTTGTAAGATTGAAAATTATGAAAAAATTTTGTATAATTTAGAGCCGTGAACAGAAAAGATTTCCTTATTGAAATTGGCTGTGAAGACCTTCCTGAGTGGGTGGAATCATGGATTGAGAAGGAATTTTTGCCTGCTTTTGTTAAATCCCTTGAGGAGAAAAAACTCTCTTACAGTGAAGTTAAGTATTTTTTTACTCCAAGAAGAATAATTATTTATGTGATAAACTTACAGGACAGACAACCGGATAAAACAGTGGAAATTTTCGGACCTCCAGTTTCTGTTGGAATTGATAAAGATGGTAAATTCACCCAGGCAGCGATAAAGTTTGCAAATGCTCATGGTTTCCAGGTTGATAAATTAAAAATAAAAGAGAGAAAAGGCGAAAAAGTTTTATGTGTTATTAAAAAGGAAAAGGGGCTTCCTGCAGAGAAAGTTCTACCTGAAATTTTCAAAGATATTTTTAAAAAAATTGAAATTCCAAGAGGAATGGTCTGGGATGAGAGTAAATTTAAATTTATAAGACCTGTAAGATGGTTGCTTTCTCTTTTTGATGGTAAGGTTGTCAGAATTGAAATTGGGAATGTGAAGAGTAAAAGGATAAGTTTTGGACATAGAGTTTTAAAACCAGAAAGTTTCAGTGTTTCTGATATAAAAGATTACTTTGATAAAGTAACGAAGAATTTTGTAATTTTTGACCATAATGTCAGAAGGGAATTTTTAAAAAAACTCATTGAGAAGGAACTGCCTTCAGATACTTTTATCAATGATGAGGATATTTCCAGAATCTCAAGATTGGTTGAATATCCTGTTGTGACGAAAGGGAAAATTCCTGAAAAATATATGGAATTGCCTTATGAAGTTGTAAAGGTCGTTATTGAAAAACTCAAAGGTATACCGATTTACTTAAAGAATGGAAAAGGTATATATCCTGAATTTTTCCTTGTATTTGATGGTGCAGGAAATGAGGAAATAAAGAGAAATTATGAGAGTGTTTTGGCAAGTAAACTTGAAGATGCATCATTTTTCCTCTCTGAAGATTTGAAAAAACCGTTTTCTCAATATTCTGAAGACTTGAAAAAAATATCTTATCTCCTTAAATGGGGAACGCTTTATGACAGGGTTTCAAGACTCAGAAAGATATGCAGTTTTCTCTGTGATATTTTAAATTTACCATGTGAAAGGATTTTAACTGCGGTAAATATATCAAAAAATGACCTTGCAACAGGTATGGTTTCAGAATTTCCAGAATTGCAGGGAGTGATTGGAAGAATTTATGCTGAGAAGGAAGGATATGACAGAGTAATTGCAAGGAGTATTGAGGAGCAGTATTCCCCAAAATTTTATGGAGATAAAATTCCTGAAAGTATTGAAGGCTGTATTCTTTCCCTTACAGACAGGATTGAAATGCTTGCAGGATTTTTCTTAGAAGGTGTTGAAATTTCAGGTTCAGGAGACCCATTCGGTCTGAAAAGGATTACAAATGGATTTATCCAGATAATCTGGGAGAAAAAGTTAAAAATTCCTCTTGAAGAACTTGTGAATGAAACTGTAAAGACTTTTCCCTGCGAGTTCAGGAAAGATGTTGGAGAGAAAATTTTAAATTTTATATACCAGAGAGTGGAAAATTTACTTGCTGGAGAAGGGATTTCGCCAGGATTTATAAAAAGTGTGATGTCAAGAGAAAAAGATATTGTTGAGATAAGAGAAAAAGTATATACACTTAGGGAATTTTTGAAAAATGTTTCTTCAGATGTTCTCACACCTTTTATAAGGATTTCCAATATTCTCAAACAGGCCGAGAAATTATCAATTGATATACCTGAATTTTCTCCTTCTCTTTTAGTTGAGGAATCTGAAAAAAAATTGTATAAATTTTATAAGGAGAAGGAAAATCTGATGAAGGAGATTTATGAAAGAAAGGATTATATTTCATTTCTCAAAACCATGCTTGAGTGGAAGGAACCGGTAGATAGACTTTTTGATGATGTTCTTGTTATGTGTGATGATGAGAAATTGAGAGGAAATAGACTTTCACTTTTGAAAAAAATAAACGAAATTTTCCTTCTTTTTGCAGATTTTTCTTATATAAGAAAGGAGGAGATAAATGTTTAAAGTAGATCCTGAAATTTTTAAAATTTTGAAAAAAGAGATAGAAAGGGAAAAGAAGACAATAAATTTAATTCCATCTGAGAATTTTGTAAGTAAGGCTGTCCTTAAAATAGTCGGTTCAGTATTTACAAACAAATATGCTGAAGGATATCCAGGAAAAAGATATTATGGTGGATGCGAATATGTTGATATGGTTGAGGAGATAGCGAGAGAAAGGGCTTGTAAACTTTTTAATGCAGAGCATGCAAATGTTCAGCCCCATTCAGGTTCTCAGGCAAATATGGCAGTCTATTTCTCAACACTTAAACCCGGAGATAAAATCCTTTCCATGAATCTCACTTCAGGAGGCCACCTCACTCATGGAGCTCCTGTTAACTTTTCAGGGATGCTTTACAATGTAGTATTTTACAATGTGAATAGAGAAACTGAGATGATTGATTATGAAGAAGTAAGGGAAATTGCACATAAAGAGAGACCGAAAATGATAGTATGTGGAAGCAGTGCTTATTCAAGAATTATAGACTTTTCAAAATTCCATCAAATTGCAAAGGAAGTGAATGCATATCTGTGTGCAGATATTGCCCATATTGCAGGACTTGTAATAGCAAATTTACATCCCTCTCCTGTTGGCCATGCTGATTTTGTAACTTCAACAACTCATAAAACTTTAAGGGGACCGCGTGGTGGACTTATTCTCTGTAAGAAAGAATTCAGTAAGAAGATTGATAGCACAATATTTCCAGGAATCCAGGGTGGACCACTTGTCCATGTTATTGCTGGGAAAGCAGTTGCATTTAAGGAAGCCATGAAGAGTTCTTTTATAGAATATCAAAAACAGATAATAAAAAATTCAAAGAAATTGTGTAAGGAGTTGTCTGACAGAGGATACAGAATTGTAAGTGGCGGAACGGATAACCATCTTATGCTTATTGACCTTACAGAAAAAAAATTAACAGGCCTTGAAGCACAGGAAGCCCTCCAGAAAGTCGGTATAATAGTGAATAAAAATTCAATTCCATTTGATACAAAGCCTCCTTCAATTACAAGCGGGATAAGACTTGGCACACCTGCTGTTACCACAAGAGGCATGAAGGAAAAAGAAATGGAGATTATAGCCGAATGGATAGATATAGCCCTTTCCAATACTGGAAATGAGAAAATATTGAAAGAACTTTCTAAAAAAGTAAGGAGATTTGCAATTGAATTCCCCATCTATCCAGAAGATTGAAAGACCTGACTGGGATAGATATTTTATGGAGATTGCCGAACTTGTAAGCAAGCGTTCCACATGTTTGAGAAGGAAAGTTGGGGCTGTTATTGTAAAAGATAAGAGAATTCTTGCAACAGGTTATAATGGTGCTCCCACAGGACTTCCTCACTGTGATGAGGTTGGATGTATAAGAGAAAAATTGAAAATTCCATCAGGTGAAAGGCATGAACTGTGCAGAGGATTACATGCAGAACAGAATGCCATTATACAGGCAGCATACCATGGTGTTTCAATAAAAGACAGTGTAATGTATGTTACCTGCCATCCATGCAGTGTATGTGTGAAGATGATAATAAATGCAGGGATTAAGGAAGTTGTTATAAAAGAAGGATATCCTGATAAACTTGCCTCTCAACTTTTAAAAGAAAGCAAAATAAAGATAAGATATTTAAAGTGATTCCTGTTTCTGTGATGGCCTTTTTACTTTTCCTGATTTAAGGCATTGAGTGCACACATACATCCTTTTTCTTTTCCCATCAATTTCAACAAGTAACTTCTGAATATTCGGCTTCCACACCCTTCTTGTTTTTCTGTGAGAATGGCTGATTTTGTTTCCTGCATGCGGTCTTTTCCCGCAGATTTCACATACTCTTCCCATTCTATCCTCCAGGTTTTTCTCCAAGAAGTTTCAAGGTTCTATTAGCATACCTATTTTTCGGGTCTATTGTCAAGACCCTTTTCAGATATTGTTTTGCTTTATCTATTCTGTGATAAAAGATAATGTAAATTGAAGCCATACTGCATAAAACATCCTTATCATAAGGATTGAACCACTCAGCCCACCTGTAATAATAAATGGCTTTCTTATAATCGCCAAGTGCCAGGTAAACTGTCCCGAGATTTGCATCTGTTTTTGCAAAGTGTGGGAATAGGTATTTGTTGATATAAATATAAATCTTTAAAGCCTTTCTGAACTCATTCAATTCTCCATAGACATATGCAAGTTTATAATGCAGTACATAATTGAATGGATTAATTTTGCATCCCATTTTATAAAACTTTTCAGCCTCCCTGAAATATCTGGATGCTTCCTCCATATACTCTTTAGATTCTTTGATCCTTCCTTTTTTTCTCAAAATTAAAGACGCTTTTTTCATTTCTTTCCCGATATTTTTTGCAATTATTCCTTTTTTAAGATAGATTTCTGGAAGGATTCTGTAAAATGAGGTGAAAACAACCATTATAAATGAGACAATGGAGATTGTGAGCCATAAAAGTTTTGAATGTGAGGATATATATTTCTTTTTTGAAAAATTTCCACCTGCTATTCCAAGTAGAAACCAGAAAAACATGGATGTTGATGGATTCCTTAAATTTGTGGAGAAAATATTATCACTTAAGACAGCAACTATTCCACATATAATTCCAGGACAGAGGGAGAAAAGGAAGCTTTTCTGTTTTTCCTTAAAATTTTTTGATTGATAAAGGATTGAAAAAATGAATACCAGAAAGAGAATAAGCCCTATAATCCCTGTCTCTGCCCAGATTTCCAGATATTCACAATGTGCATGGTCTGTAACAGGGGTTGATTCTGGTTTTAAAAAATATTCTCTTACCCTGTAATATGGATAAAAAAATATAAAATTTCCAAATCCCCATCCAGTAATAATTCTGGAAGAGATAAGTCCCCAGGT
>Ga0164318_10002043_pt1 | contig 18499 bp, 19 predicted proteins | sample GuaBasSedimGuay9_FD_113734 | JGI IMG/M metagenome (GOLD analysis project Ga0164318, IMG submission 113734) | Subseafloor sediment microbial communities from Guaymas Basin, Gulf of California, Mexico - Guay9, Core 4571-4, 0-3 cm | ecosystem: Environmental > Aquatic > Marine > Hydrothermal vents... | reverse complement strand
GAGAACATGCAGCAATAGTTTTGAAGATGTCTGGTGTTGGAGCAGTTATAGCAAAAAGTTTTGCTAGGATATTTTTCAGAAACGCAATTAATGTTGGTCTTCCAGTGGCTATATGCGATACGGATAATATTGATACCGGTGATGAACTAGAAGTAGATCTTGAAAGGGGAAAAATAAAAAACATAACTAAAGATTTTGATATAAAAATAAAGCCTCTTCCAAAAGTAATGCTTAAAATACTCAGTGAAGGAGGTCTAGTGCCATATATCAAAAAATATAGAGATTTTGTAATATAGCTACTGAAATTTGTAGAAATGTTATATGAGGGATTATTTTTGCATCATGTGACATTAATACCAGGCGATGGAATCGGTCCTGAAGTTATGGCTGCAATGAAACGTGTTATTGATGCTTCAGGAGTTAAAATTGATTGGGAAATTCTTAATGCAGGTGCATCTGTATATAAAGAAAAAGGGACGTACTTGCCAGATGATGTAATAGAGAGCATAAAAAGGAATAAAGTTGGCATTAAAGGCCCTATTACCACACCGTTTGGTAAAGGTTTTAAAAGCGTTAATGTTGCGTTACGAAAAATATTGAGATGCTATGCTATTGTAAGGCCTGTTAAGTCGTTTCCTAACGTGTCTTTGAAGTATCCGAATGTAGATTTAGTAATTATTAGAGAAGCCACAGAAGAGCTTTATTCTGGAGTAGAACATTTTGTTGATGAAGGCCATACTGCTGCAGAAACCATTGCAATTGTTACTAAGAAGGCATCGGAACGCATAGCAAAATTTGCATATGAATACGCATTGAAACACAATAGAAAAAAAGTAACAATCGTCCATAAGGCAAATGTAATGAAAGCAACTATGGGGCTTTTTAGAGATGTTGCATTTAGTGTTGCTGAAAAATATCCTCAAATTGAAACGAATGAGCGTGTCGTTGACAACATGGCGCAACAACTTGTATTAGTACCCAAGGAATATGATATTCTCCTAACAACAAATCTCTTTGGAGACATTCTATCAGACCTTGCTGCAGGCCTTATTGGAGGTCTTGGACTCACACCAGGTGCTAATATTGGAGATAAATATGCTCTTTTCGAACCAGTACATGGTTCAGCACCAGATATAGCAGGTCAGAACAAAGCAAATCCAACAGCAGCTATCCTTACGGGTGTTATGATGCTACGACACTTGGGTGAAAATAAGGTAGCTGATAGAATAGAAAGAGCTACGTATAAAGTTGTAAGCTATGGACCAAAAGTTACATTTGATATTGCTAGGATACGTAAAGCAGAGACTATAGGTACACAAGAAATGGCAGAAGAAATAATAAAAGCAATGAGTGATTAAATAGTCATTCATTGTCATGAAAAAAATTATATTTTTTTATGAAATTTATTTAAATTTTTTTCATAACATAGTCAAAAATATTAAAAAACTTAAGATAGATTAATAAAGTGCTTTTTATGAGAATACCAAAAGGTCAGTAGGGTTTGTTAAAGTTGAAGGATAATACATTGGCTACGGATATAGATTCTGCTCAGTATAATTTTAGAAGTATTAGTGAGGAGCCCAATTTCTTCGAGGAAATATTCCCATACGATGAACTTCCAAAGATTATTTTTGATTTCAACAGGGTTCCAATGAATCTTCCAGAGAACATATTCATAACAGACACTACCTTTAGAGATGGCGAACAAGCAAGAGAGCCGTATACACTAGAACAACGGATTAAACTATTTGACTTTCTTCATGAACTTGGTGGACCCAAGGGAGTCATAAAAATGACAGAGTTTTTCCTTTATACCAAACGTGACAAAGAGACAGTAAAAGCTTGTTTATCTAAGGGTTATGAGTATCCTAGAGTGACAGGATGGATAAGAGCCACAATGAATGACTTAGAGCTTGTGAAAGAGCTAAAACTTGAAGAGACAGGAATTTTAGCATCAATCTCAGATTACCATATATACTATAAGCTAAAAAGTAATAGAAGAGATATCTTGAAGAAGTACATAAAAGTTATAGAAGAAGCACTGAAAAATGATATTATTCCACGAGTACACCTTGAAGACGTTACAAGAGCAGACATATACAACGTTGTACTTCCATTTGTTAAGGATTTAATGATGCTCTCTGAGAAATATGGGCTACCAGTCAAGGTTAGGCTGCCTGACACTTTAGGATTGGGGCTTCCATTTCCAGAAGTAGCACTACCCCGAAGCATTCCTAAGATAGTATTCGTGTTAACACAACTTGGAAATGTACCTTCCGAGTGGATTGAATTTCATGGTCATAGTGATTTTCATCTTTCTATAGCAAACTCGATGTCAGCATGGTTATACGGTGCTGGCGGTGTAAACTGCACATTACTAGGTATTGGAGAAAGGACAGGAAACACGCCACTAGAAGCCATGGTCATGGCATATATCCAGCTTAAAGGAACCGACGATGGTATGAGAACTGAAGTAATAACAGAAATTGCTGAATACTATGAGAAAGAGATTGGATATCAAATTCCACCGTTTCAGCCATTTGTAGGTAAGAATTTCAATGTAACCAGAGCTGGTATTCATGCTGATGGATTAATCAAGAATGAACGTGTATACTTGCCATTCAATACTGCAAAAATTCTAAAGAAGCCAGCTAGCGTTGCAATAACCAATCGGTCTGGAACTGCAGGAATTGCGTTTTGGATTAATACACATTTTAAGCTACGGGACTCGGAGAAAATATCAAAGAACGATCCTAGTGTCTTAAAGATTTTTGAGGAGATTATGCGTGAATATGACTTGGGGCGGATAACAGCACTGTCGGACAATGAAATGTTTAAATTAATTCAAAGATTCATGCCAGAGTTTTGGGAAAAATACAGCTATAGGCTTTCATTATTCGATAGAAGGTGATACCATGGGGTTTTTAGTTCATACTTTTTAGGCTCATTTATTCTTTGACAAATAGAAAAATTAATCTATTTTTAAAAGTAGAGCTAAATAATTCGGAGGTGTTTGATTTATGAGGAGGCCTTCAGTTCACACCTTTCAAGAGACCACAAGGTACACGTGATTTCTTACCAGATAGTTTTAGAATTCGATATGCGCTTGAAAACAAATTTAGAAACATCCTCTTAAGCAGAGGGTATGATGAGATAAGAACACCAACTATAGAATACCTTGATGTGGTCTCGTTAGGTGTAGGCCGTCGTGTTATTAATTCACTCTTCAAGTTTCAAGACCAAGATGGTAGAATTTTAGTATTAAGACCTGAAATGACTATTTCAACATGCAGAGCTATTGCACCAACACTCAAGGGTAATAAAGATCTGCCAAAAAGAATTTTTTACATAGCAAATGCTTTTCGATACATATCTAGTGGCGTCTATCAGGATAGAGAGTTTTGGCAAGTTGGTGCAGAGTTACTAGGTGTGCCTGCAATTCAAGGAGAATTAGAGGTCATTTCAGTATTGCATGACATGTTAACTTCTGTGGGGTTGAAAAATTTCCAGATCTGGATAGGTCACATTGAGATTTTTAAAACATTCTGCAAAGAGTTAGATATAACAGACCCCCAAATTATGGACCAGTTAAAAGAAGTACTTTGGCGGCGTGATGAGAATGCGCTTAGCCTTCTCTTAAGAAAGTATGGTTATTCTGATAGAATTGATGATTTTAGAGATTTTATGAAACTAAGGGGCAATACTGAAAAACTTGTTGACGTACTAAAACAAAGTAGAATTGTAAGCGACAACATGCGTAAATACATAAAACTGCTTTTTAATCTACTTAAAGGTCTCAAAGAAAATTACTCTATAAATGCAAACTATGACTTAAGTTTAATTAGGGATCTAGAATACTACACAGGGTTCATTTTTGAAGTGTATGTTCGCGGACTTGGATATTTCATTGCTAGTGGAGGAAGGTATGATAACTTAATGAGAGCATTTTGTGATTTTGATATTCCAGCAATAGGGTTTGCTATTAATATTGATCACTGTGAGAATATTCTTAGATCACAAGCGCAAATAACTGCAAAAAATCCAAAAAAGATTGTAGTACATCTTAGAGAGAAAAATTTACTACCAGATGCAAAAAAGCTTGTCAATAAACTAAGAATCAAATATCAAGTAATATTTCTGCCGAGAGATGTCTCTAAGAATGATGTAGATACATATTATAGAGGTAAAGAAGATTTTGTAGTGTACGAACTTAAAAATAAGGGTGATATTTCTAGAATTATGGAGGACTTGAGCTAATGATTGAAAAGATTTTATTCGGGATACCTAGTAAAGGAAGGCTTAAAGAGGATACAATTAAAATGTTAAGAGATGCGGGGTTTGAAATTAAAGAGCAAAAAAGAAAATACTTGGCCGAATCGAATTCGTCGTGGCTCAAATTTATATTTTTGAGAGCTGCAGATATTCCAGTTTTCGTTAAGTATGGTGCTCTCGATATGGGGATTACGGGCCATGATTTTGTGGTAGAACGTGGTAATGATATAACTGAACTTTTAGACTTAAAATATGGCCGTGCAGACCTTTGTCTTGGTGTAAGTGAAACTAGTAACTACAAAAGCATTGAAGATTTACCAAACAACATTCGTGTGGGCACTGAATTTCCAAGAATTACAACATCATACTTTGATACATTAGGCATAAATGCAGAGGTTATTGAACTAAGAGGCTCTGTGGAAATAACAATTGCATTAAAACTTACAGATGCCATTGTAGACTTGGTTTCTACAGGTAAAACATTCAGAGAGAATGGACTTGTTGTGATAGATAAGATTATGGAAACCACAGCAAGGCTCATTGTCAACCCAATAACGTTTAGGACAAAGGAACCTTTTATTGAAAAGATAAGAGAGAATATAGCAGAGGTGATTAAGTGAGAATTATTAATCAAGAGAATTTTGATATTTCAATGATTGATGAACTTCGAAAATCCGAAAAATTACATGATGAGAAATTGATAGAATATGTTAGTGAGATAATTAATGATGTACGACTTAATGGTGATAGTGCGATTATCAAGTATGAAAAAATGTTTGATGATGTAGAACTTACTCCTGATGAGCTTGAGGTAGATAAGGAAGAATTAAGTTATGCCTTAGACAATCTTGATGAGAATTTTAGAGAGGCTGTAGAAATCGCAAAGCGAAATATAGAATTATTTTGTACTGCGCAATGGCCAAATGATAGATTTGCAATAAATACAAACGGTATGTTTCTTGGTCTGCTCTTTCGGCCTTTAAAAAGAGTGGGGATTTATATTCCAGGCGGAAGAGCCACCTATTTTTCTACAATTTTAATGGCCGCAATACCAGCTTCAATTGCTGGAGTTAAAGAAATAATAATGGTTACTCCACCGAATAAGAATAAAAAAATTGATTTAAAACTCTTAGCAGTTGCACAATTAGTAGGTGTATCAAGAGTTTTTAGGATTGGTGGTGCACAGGCAATTGCGGCACTTGCATACGGAACCAAGGCGGTGCCCAAGGTAGAGAAAATAGTTGGACCTGGCAATATTTATGTGACAATTGCAAAAATGTTGGTTCAGAGAGATGTGCCGATAGATATGCCTGCTGGACCAAGTGAAATTCTTATAATTGCTGATGAAAGCGCAAATCCAAAGTTTGTTGCACTTGATTTAATTGCACAAGCAGAACATGATCCTAACAGTGTGTCTATTTTGATTTCAACATCACAAGACCTTATCAGGAAAACAACAAAATATATTGAGAAATTCTATGCCGAAAGTAAAAAGAAGTCCATCTTGAAGGAATCTCTTAAGAATCTAATTATTATAGAAGCAGAGAATATTGATAGCGCAATTGAAATTTCAGAAAGAATTGCACCAGAACATCTTGAGATACTAACTAGAAGCCCTCGATCTGTACTTCAAAAAATAAATAATGCTGGAGCAGTATTTCTTGGCCCATATTCGCCTGTTGCCTTAGGAGATTACCTAGCTGGCACCAATCATATTCTTCCAACATCAGGATATGCAAAAGTAGTGGGTGGTCTTACAGTTTTTGACTTTCTTAAAACGATCCAATTCGTGGAATCAACAAGAGAGCAACTTTTCTCTGTGAGGCGGTATATTATAAAAATGGCTGAGGAAGAAAACTTTCCAGAACATGCGAACTCAATTCGGAGGCGATTTAAGGATGAGCGATATTTATAATCTAATAGCAGAAAGAACTAAGCAAATTAAACCAATATCATTAGAATATAAAGAGCCGAATAAGAATGTAATTAAGCTAGACACTAATGAGAATTTATTTATAAATCCGACTCTCATAAATAAAATTGTAAAATCAGCATTAGAAGATGTTGATATACGATACTACCCCCCACCCATGCTTGAACCATTATTAGAGGCTTTTTCTAGAGTTTATAATGTAAGCATACAACAAGTATTGGCAGGAAATGGTGCTGACAATATTATCGAAGTTATTATGAGGACATTTTTGAATCCAGGGGAGAATATTATAATAACTCCACCAACATTTGGAGTTTATAGTGTTGCGGCTAAATATTATGACGCCCATATAAGAGAAGTACCTCTAAATGAGGATTTTTCTCTCAATGAAGACAACATTTTAAATGCAATGGACAACAAAACAAAAATTATTTTCCTATGCACACCCAACAACCCCACTGGAAATCAGTTTATTACCGAGAAAATAATCAAACTTATAGAGGAAAGCAATAAAATTGTAGTTTTAGATGAGACCTATGCAGACTTTTCAGGTCAATCGTTTCCCAAATTAACAAATCAATATGATAATCTAATCATAATAAGGTCAATGTCGAAAGCATTTGGAGCTGCTGGATTGAGAGTCGGATTTTGTGTAGCTTCAGAAAGAACGATGAGCGTCATTAAGAGGATGCAACTCCCATTTGCAATCTCTATAGTTTCAATGGCTGTGGCTATAAAGCTTCTCGAAAGATACGATTATGTAAAAAACGTCATTAAAGAAGTGATACAAGTTCGCGATTTTGTGTTTAACGAACTAAAAAATATTGAAGGATTAACACCATACCGCTCAGATGCAAATTTCATCTTAGTTAAAGTTGAAAGGAAAAATGCAAATGAATTGGCAAATTCGTTAGAAAAAAGAGGTTTTCGTGTTAGAGTGTGGAAAGATAATAAGCACTTACAGAATTTTCTGCGGATAACACTCGCACCAAAAAACGTTATGATTGAATTTATTGACGCACTAAACAAAATAATGAGTGAGGATGTATAATATGAATCGGTTTAGCAAAATTGAAAGAAAAACAAAAGAGACCTCTGTGTATGTAGAGGTTAATTTGGATGATCCAAGCATCAAAGAAATTGATGTACCAATAGTCTTTTTCAAACATCTGTTAGATACTTTCTCAAAGTATAGCAAAATTGGCTTAAAAATTAAGTTAAGGGGTGACATGCTACATCACATGATAGAAGATTCTGCAATTGTTCTTGGAAGAGCAATAGACAATGCACTTGGAGATAAAACTGGAATTAGAAGATATGGTCATGAAATAATTCCGATGGATGATGCATTAGTTCTAGTTGCTATCGATCTCAGTGGTAGACCGTATTATATTCTTAAAGGAGATATTTCAAAGGAAGTCATAGAAGACACACTAACTTGTGACTTAGAGCACTTCTTAGAAACTTTTGCATTTAATCTGCGCGCAAACATTCACATCAATGTTTTTTATGGAAAGAACATGCATCATGTTTTTGAGGCCATATTCAAGGCGCTTGGGCTCTCACTTAGAAAAGCGATTTCGATAACAGAGTGCGATACTCTAAGTACAAAGGGGATGATAGAGTGATTAAAGTAGGTCTCTTAGACTATAAAGTTGGTAATCTTAGAAGCTTATATAATGCATTTAGAAAAGTAGGTACAGACTGCCGTATCATAAATTCAAACAAAGACGTTAAAGATGTGGATTTAATTGTCTTGCCAGGTGTTGGTGCTTTTGGTGGTGCAGTTGAAAACATATCACCATATCTAGATACCATATTTAATTCACTATCCGAAGGAACTTTCTTGTTTGGTGTTTGCCTAGGATTACAGCTTCTTTTTGAAAGAAGTGAAGAGTCGCCATATACAGACGGGCTTAAAATTTTTAATGGTGATGTTGTTAAATTTTCAAGTAATATTAAAATACCATTAATAGGATGGTTACAAATAGAAAAAATTAAAGAGGATAGCGAATTATTGGAGGATATAAAAACAGGTGATTACTTCTACTTTGTTCATTCTTACTACGCAATTCCAAAGGATAAGAGCATAATAGCCGCAGTAGGAGATTATAATGTTAAGTTTCCAGCGGTTATAGAACATAAGAACATAATTGCTACACAATTTCATCCCGAGAAAAGTAGCAAAAATGGTTTAAAATTGCTTTCAAATTTAATCAAAATAGTAAAAAAAGGAGGTTAGTAGAAGTATGCTGATATTACCAGCAATTGACCTTTTTGATGGGAAATGTGTTAGACTTGTTCAAGGAGTTAAGGCAAGTTATAAGGTATACAGCAAAGAGCCTATTGCAGTCCTTCAGAAGTTTAAGGATATGGGTGCAAAAATGGTCCACATAGTGGATATGGATGCGGTTTTTGGCGCAAAAGTGGACAATACAGAAATAATAAAAGAGATGACAAAAGTTGGTGTAAAACTTCAAGTTGGTGGAGGCATTAGATCGCTAGAAAAAGCTGAAATGTTTCTTTCCATGGATAATGTGGAGAGAATAGTAGTCGGCTCGCGTGCAATTACAGACGAGGACTTCCTTATTTCATTGCTTGATAACTTTGGAAGAGAAAAGATTGTTGTAGCAGTGGACTATATAGGTACGAAGGTTCTTGTGAAAGGTTGGACTGAAACTAGTGGTTTAAGCATATTAGAAGTCCTAGATAGCTTATGGAATTTAGATGTACTGTATGTCCTTGCAACATCAAAGGAAAAAGATGGAACACTGAAGGGACCAGATATTGAAGGACTCAGCAATTTCTTAAGATATCCTGCATTTAGAGTAATAGCGGCTGGTGGTATTTCTAGCAAAATAGACTTAGAAGCGCTTAAAAACTTAGGAACATATGCGGCTATAGTTGGTAAAGCATATTATGAAGGCGTACTTAACTTAGAGGAGATTGGTTTCGAGATATGAGGTGATACAGATAACCATTGCAAAGCGGATTATACCGTGCCTTGATGTTAAAGATGGACTCGTGGTAAAAGGAAAACAATTTCAAAATTTACAGTATGCGGGAATTCCCCATGAACTAGCAAAGAAATATGAAGAAGACGGAGCTGACGAAGTTATATTTCTTGATATTACAGCAACGCTAGAAGGAAGAAAAACACTATTACAAGAAGTTGAAAAAACAGCCGAAAATGTATTTATTCCACTAACTGTCGGAGGCGGTATTCGTACCATAGAAGATATCTCTAGCATACTAAGGCATGGTGCAGATAAAGTTTCAATAAATACAGCAGCCTTCTTGACACCAAGCATAATAAAAGAGGGCGCAAGAATTTTTGGATGTCAATGTATAGTATGTTCCATTGATGCAAAACGTAAATTTGGAGAAAGTAGTAATGCTAAATATTACACAGAGATTGAAGGCGAACAAGTTTGGTGGGAAGTTTACATTACTAGCGCTAAAAAGGCTACTGGAAAAGATGCAGTAGAATGGGCTATGGAAGTAGAACAACTAGGATGTGGAGAGATACTACTTACATCTATTGACTTTGATGGCACCAAGAAAGGTTATGATTTGCCGCTTCTTAAACTTGTATCAGAGCATGTTGACGTACCAATAATTGCAAGTGGTGGTGCAGGAAAACCAGAACATTTTTATGACGCAGCAATCAATGGTGCAGATGCCATTTTAGCTGCAAGTATATTCCATTATGGTGATTATACAATCTCTGAAATTAAGGAATACCTCCATAAAAAAGGTATTCACGTACGATTATAATAGAAAGGTGATTTATTGCAAAAAATAGAACAACTTAAAGATGTTCTAGATATGATTAAATTTGATAAAAATGGTTTAGTACCAGTAATTGTGCAAGATATTAGAACAAATGAAATTCTAATGCTTGCATATGCAAATCGGGATGCTTTAGAGCTAACAATAAAAACGGGTTTTGCACATTTTTGGAGCAGAGAAAGAAAAAAACTTTGGAAAAAAGGCGAAGGGTCCAGAAATGTGCAAGAAGTCAAAGAAATAAAATATGACTGTGATTCTGATGCAATTTTATACCGTGTAATTCCTCATGGTCCAGCATGCCATACTGGTAAAATGTCGTGTTTTCATAATGTGCTGGTGAGTGCGGAAAACTACGAAGCCCACTCATCATCTATTCTTGAGGAACTCTTCGCAATAATCGAAGAAAGAAAAAGGAAGCTGCCAGAAGGTTCCTATACGGCAAGTCTTTTTAGAGAAGGACTCAAAAAAATTCAAAGAAAAGTCGGTGAAGAAGCATTAGAAGTCATTTTAGCTTCAATCGACCAGAAGGATAAGGCATCCATTATATATGAAAGTGCTGACCTAATTTACCATTTGTTAGTATTATTAGCGTATTCGGATATTTCGATTGAAAAGTTGTTTGAAGAATTAAAGAGGAGGAGAAAATAAAATGGAGCTTGACTTTTCGGATTTCTTTGCTACATTAAGGTCTATTAAAAGAGTATTAGTCATTGGAATTGGTGGTGGGGGAGATGTTGCAGGAACTATACCAACAGCAAATTTCTTACGAGGAATTGGTGTTTCAGAGGTACTTCATGGAAGTTTAATATGGGAACGTGTAGACGTAGGAGGTCCACCTGCACCAATACCACACTCTGAATTAAAAAACATTGAGATAGTCAATGATACCATAGCTATTGTTAATAAGAACTCCAGAACAAAATCGGGGCTTGATTTTGAAGCAGCTAGATTCGCACTCGCACTTGATAAAAATGTGATAACTGTTGATATAACAAAAGGAGTTGTTGGGATCATCAGAGGGTTAAATGATTTTTGCAGAAAGAAAGATATTCAGTTAGTCATCGGTATCGACGTTGGTGGCGATATCCTAACACAAGGCCATGAACCAGGTCTGATTAGCCCAATGGCAGATAACATGCTACTATCAGCATTAGCAAACATAGATATACCGACGATAATTGGAATAATGGGTCCTGGGAGTGATGGAGAAATCTCGCAAGATACAATAATGAGATATATGGGAATTCTTGCAAGAAATGGTGGATATTTAGGTGCTATAGGAATCACGAAAAAGGACATAGAAGAGTACGAAAAAGTGTTAAAGCATATGAAAACGAGTTCCAGTCGCGTATCAAAACTTGCTGCTGAAGGCGCAGAACAATCAACAGTAAATGCCATCAAAAGAGATGTTAAGGTATCCCTTCTGAATAGCATAACTTTTTTCTTCGATACGAACACTGTTTATAACTATTCGCCATTTGCCAAATTGTTAACTGAGACAAAGTCCATAGACGATGCAAATAAAATCTTCAATAATCATGGGATAAAAACAGAGCTGGATAGAGCTATTGAAATCTATGAAAAGATACAACAACTAAAAAAATAGAAGATAAATCAAATTTATTCAATTTTCATTATGCAATCTCTTAACGTAAAGATTCCAAGATTTTAGGAAACTCAATTTGTGAATCACAGAGCATTGCATAGATAAGGTACTATAAGATTAATAACTAAAATAGATATGCTTAAGTTTATCTAGCCTTAATTTATTATGGTGATTGTTCATGAATTCACTAAAGGAAATAAAATTGAGAATACCAAGGACTGTTTCAGAAAAAGAGGCAAAAATTATTCTCTCAGTTCAATTGTATAAGGAGGGGAAAGTAACATTAAAGCAAGCTGCGGATGTTGCTGAACTTTCACTTTGGGACTTTCTTTATGAACTGGGAAAACGAAAAGTATCATTTACCAATATCTCATCTGAAGACCTAAAAGATGAGATTGAGGAACATTCGATCGGCAATTAAGGATTCTTTTGTGATTTTGTTTTTTCAATAAAGTCTTGTAGTTCTTTTTCTATATCAACTAATTTTTGCTGGTACAGCTTTAGGTCTTTATCAATGGTTCCTGATGTACCGCTGGATTTTCGTGATAGAACTATCGATGAAAAATTCTTTGCCGTTTCAATGTATTCTATAAGATTTTTAGATGGCTTTTCCCCTGATAGAATAGCTTCTTTTACTAGTGTATATGCTTTCCTAAAGGGTATACCTTCTTTAACAGCATACAGATATGCGGCATCTGCAGCCCATGTAGCTTTCTCATTTAAAAATTGGTTTACTTTCTTTTCGTTAATAGCAATTGTCTGTATCATTTTAGTAAATATTGATAAAGACTGAGTTGTTATTCTAAAGGAATCTACAAGGATTTTTTTAGTTACTTGAAATGCTCTCATATATCCAGTAGGCAAACTAGATGTTAAATTTATAACAGTAGATAAGTTGCCAGAGATTACTGATGCGTAACCAATTATAAGCTCAGCAATATCTAAATTTCGTTTTTGTGGCATTGCTGAGCTTCCAGTCGTGAAAATAGAATCTATTGAAATGAGCTCTAATAAATTCCAGATTAATAGATCTTCACACATCCTCGATATAACTAAAGAGAGGATTTTTGTTAGCATATAGATTGCTTCAGTAACGAAAAGTCCTCGAGAGGATGTTGCATAAATTGTATTTATGAGAAGACCGTCAAAACCCAATAACTTAGCCTCATATTCTCTATTTAAGATGATATTATCAATGGCTGGAGTGCCAGCTATAGCGCCGGCACCCAATGGACTTCTATTTAGCTTTTTAATTAAGTATAGCATGTCAGTAAGAATATCAAGAGTTGCCTCACAATACGACAAGATATAATGTCCAAAAGTTGAAGGTTGTGCTACTTGCAAATGAGTAAATGTAGGAAATAAGTTACTCTTTCTATCATTCGCAATTTTTATGAAAACATTACATAGTCTAATTAATTGTTTAGCAGTTTCTACAAGCTTGTCTCTTATGAAAAGTTGCTGAACCGTCATCATTTCATCATTTCGACTTTTAAACAAGTGAAGTTTTGAGCCCAGCTCGCCTAACATTTCAGTAAGCAATAATTCAACTACACTATGACCATCTTCAAGTCCACGCCTAACGAATTCTGTATATTTTTTCTTTATCTCTCTGTGTTTAATGTATAACTCGTTAAGAGCATTATAAAGACTTTCAAATTCATCTTCTGACAAATATCCTATTTTCTTTAATGTAGCAACATGTGCTTTATTTACAAAAACAATGTAAGGAAAAAACACATCCAAATCTATTTTTAGATCGTCTTTTGCAGTAAAGTCATAAACGTCTTTGTTTATTCTGTCATTATAGAGGGTTTTGATGCTATCACCGCCTTCTTTTTGCGTTTCTGAATTTGATTTATCATCCTAGTTTGAAGTGTCCATAGATCTATAAGTCCTGGACTTGACTTCTGCGAGAATGTTTGACCCCTTTCATAAGTAGCCAAAGCCTTATCATAGAGACTGTAGTCGCTTTTTCGACCAACTACAATTGCACTTCCTTTGTATAGTTTCATTCTTACAGTCCCTGTAACAAACTCATTCACTTTATCAATAAATGCATTTAATGCACTCATAAGTGGATCGTACCATAACCCACTATAAGCCATGAAGCTCCATTGCTTATCAATAATAGGTTTCATGTGATTAACATGAATTGTATTAACAGTTTTCTCTAGGTCTTTATGTGCCATTATAATAACAGTTGCTGCAGGAACTTCGTATATCTCACGAGATTTTAGACCAACAATACGGTCTTCCATATGGTCAACTCTACCAACGCCATGCTTTCCCGCAATTTCATTTAGGGTCATTATAAGCTCCCAGAGCTCCATCTCTTCACCATTTAATGCTTTAGGTATTCCTTCTTCAAAAAATAATTCCACATACTCAGGAGTATCAGGCGCATTTTTGGGATCAACAGTCCATTCAAACGCATCAGGTGGGGGCTCTTTCTCTGGATCTTCTAGAATCCCACATTCAATGCTTCTTCCCCATAAATTTTCATCAACAGAGTATGGAGAATCTACATCAACAGGTACTGGTATTCCATGCTTCTTGGCATAAGCTATTTCATCATCACGATGCATACTTCTGTTTCTAATAGGTGCAATAATCTTTAGAAATGGTGCTAGAGTCATTATTGTGCCATCGAATCTTACTTGGTCATTTCCTTTTCCAGTACATCCGTGAGCTATTGCATCTGCTTTCTCTTTTATTGCAATTTTCACGCCCCACTCAGCTTGTAGTGGTCTAGCAATCGCTGTACTTAAAGGGTAACTATCCTCATACATTGCATTAGCCTTTATTGCCTTAGCAACATAATTATCAGCAAATTCTTTCTTTGCATCTATAATATACGCTTTTTTAACACCCAGCATCAGGGCTTTTTCTTTTATTTTTTTAAAATAATTAGGGTCCTTACTCTGCCCGACATCCAATGTAACTGTAATTACTTCACAGCCATATTTTTCGCCTAACCATTTAAGGAGAACCGAAGTGTCTAGGCCACCAGAGTAAAGCAACACACATTTTGAAATATCATCATAGTCGATTTTGTAAGAATAATTTGTAATCATCATCACCTCGCAATGTAAAAGAATATGTTCTATTTTAAAAAAGTTATGTCCAAGAATAAACAATAATAATATTTTTTTGACAAAACTAAAACATAAAAGAATACATATTACTAGATATGTGTCTCATACTTGAAAAATAAAGTTTTATACAAAACATTTTTATGCTTTTTTTAACTTAGGTTAAAGTTATGAGAAGCATTGCAAAGCTTGTTGAAGAGTTTGTTGATACACATCCCTACATCAAAGAAGCATTAATAGCAGGTATTATAAACTATTCAGAATTAGCACGGCAAATAGCTAAAACACTAAAAATAACAAAAACGGAGGCAATAATAGTTGCACTTAGGCGATATCGTGCCAAACTTAAATCTATAACTCCACATTATAGCAAAAAGATTATTGATATTTGTAAAAAAAGTAAAATTGAAATTAAAACTGCTGTTTATGTTTATATTCTACCTAAATATCAGAAGATAAGCAATAATGTATTAGCAAAAATTGATGGATTAAACCACACGACAATAGTAAGTGAAGATAAACTTGAAAATATAAGACCAATAAAAGTACAAGAAAATTTGATTGCATTTATTATTATATCCCCTAAAGAAATTGAAGAGACACCAGGAGTCATTCACTTCATGACAAGCATTCTTTCAGAAAGAGGAATTAACATATATCAGTTGCTATCTTGCTATAATGAGACAATATTTATCCTTAAAAAAGAAGATCTTGTAAATGCTTTATCAGCATTTGATAGAATTATGAAATAAAAAAGAAGATAGAGAGATTACATTTCTATCCATTTTTTTATTATTTTTTCTGCTAAATCTACAGTTAAGTCAATTAATTTAGGATTAATTTTGTCATACGTATCACGGGAGAGATGGTAATGGTCATAAGGCCACCAGATAAGTAACGTTGTTGAGACACCTTCTAAGTGGAACGGGTAATAATCACTCCCAGGCAATGGTGGGATGGTATAGTCAACTTTATAGTCTTTTGATATACCTAATGAATCAATACTGCCTGAAACTGATTTTTTTAGATCTTCAGTAGTTCAGACCCACAAGTACTCCCTAGCACCAATCATATCAAGATTTAATACACACTTTACTCTCAAATTTACATTTTTTATAGCAGGCTTCGCTTCATCCTCATAAGTACAAGTTACATTTTTCATTAATATGCTATACTCCCCATAAACAAAGCCTCATCTTGTGAAAATTTTCGGTTACCTTTACACCAATATTTTTAAATTTTTTACAAATTACCTAAAATATGAAAAAATATTAAAAATGGTCAATAAAAATTGACTACTCATTATTCTTAAGTTGTTCAGTTATTATCTTCGATTTTTCAGTTGCCGCCACAACTGCTTTTATCAATGCAGTCCTAACGCGATTGTCTTCCATCATATAGATGCCTTCAATGGTTGTTCCACCAGGAGTGACAACCATATCTTTCAACTCTGCTGGGTGCTTTTTCAATTGTAAAACCATTTTACCAGCACCTATAGCCAATTGTGCAGCAGAATACAAGGCTAATTCTCTGGGAAGTCCGACCTTAAGCCCTGCATACATAAATGCCTCTATTATGGTAAACATATACGCTGGGCCGCTTCCAGTAAGTCCAGTAAATGCATCAAGATATTTTTCTTCCACTTCAATGTACATACCAAGAGATCCAAATATCATCTGCACCAGTAGAGAATCCTCTTCTGTTAAACTACCATCTGTTGCATAAGCAGTAAATGACTCTTGAACCAAAACTGCAATATTAGGCATTGCGCGCACAAATTTTGCTTCTGGAGCTTTTTGCTTTAAACTACCGATAGGAATAGCCGCAACCAAAGAAATCACTAATTTTCCTTTTATATACTCTTGAATTTCATCTAAAACTGAGAGAACATCAAGTGGCTTAACACTTAGAATAACAACGTCAGAATTCTTTGCTGCCAACTTATTATCTTTAGTTATGAAGACACTATTTAATTCTAAATCTTTTATTTTTTCAATCCTTCTTCGAGTGGCGTAGATAGTGGCCACTAAATCACTTTTCAACAGACTTTCGATAATTGCACGACCAATAGTACCAGCACCTATAACTGCTATATTCATTATATCACACTACATAAAAAATTTTAAAATAAAAATCATTTTTGATATATATTTTTTTCTAAAAATGCCATATATATTATGGTTTTTTTATCATTATATATAATTATTAAACACAAGTTCTTTAGAGATATCGAGAAAAATTGAACATTTTTATAATTTGAAGTAGTAGTTTGAAATATAAGTAAGATTGTATGGTATTTAAAAAATGTCTATTACAAGTAAGAAGCCACGCAAATTCAATTTTTATTCTTAAGTCTAAATAACACAAAAGTTAAGTGAGGTACTTTTTATGAAACAAGAAAATAAGTTAAAATTCAGTATTGGTTTCGATTTGTACTCGCTAGATATAACACCAGATAAACTCGTTAAAATTGCGATTCTGGCTGAAAAGCTAAATTTTGATGTGTTCTGGTTAGGGCAAGAGAATCTATATCGGGATGTCTTTCAACTGCTAGCGTTAATTGCAAAGGCAACTAAGCGCATTAATATTGGGCCTTCTGTAGTAAATCCATATACTACGCATCCAGCAATTATTGCTGCCTCGGTGGCAACTCTTGACGAAATTTCAAACCATCGCGCATATATGGGATTGGGAGCTGGTGGCTCTGCAATTTTAAAACCACTCGGCTATAAAATGTGGGATCGCCCTATAGAGACACTCAGAGAGGCTATTATAACTACAAGAAAATTATTGATGGGCGAAAAAGTAAGCTTTATAGGTGATGTAATAAAATTGCGGCAAGCAAAACTAGAATTTCCACCAAAGAGGCATATACCAATATACCTGGCTGCTAGAGGTCCTAGAATGCTAGCTCTAGCGGGAGAATTGGCAGATGGTGTAAATTTAGGCGCAGTACCGGTAGGCTATGTTAGCATTGTAAAGGAGAGATTAAAGGTTGGTTTAGAAAAAAGTGGAAGGTCTTTTGAGGATATTGATATCATGAACCCAATGATGACATCAGTAGATGATGATCAACATCAAGCTTATGTGCATTTACTAACTGCAGACCCAGTAATACAATATAACACAGCAGTTTTAATTGCTGATTCAAATAGTGATATTTTAGAAAAAGCAGGATTACCACGAGATCTTAATGAGAAAATCAATAAGATCTTATTAGAAAAAGGGGTTAGCGATGCAGTAAAAGCAATACCTGATAAGGCTATAAGTGCATTTTCTATTGTGGGTGATGCAGAGAATTGCATAAAGAGAATAGAAGAATATATAAAAGCAGGAGTCACACATATAGTCTTTTTCCAACCGCATGGTCCAAATATCGAGAGAGCGCTTGAAATACTTGGCAAGGAAGTAATTCCATATTTTAGGAAATAAAAAATTAAAGAGAGAGTTCATAAACCAAGAAGTTATGTAAACGTGTAGGATTGTATCGCTCTTCAATTATCTTTTTAAGGTTATCATCAAATGCTGCAAAAGCGCTGATGCGCTCTAGATTATTTACAAATGCAATGTATTTTACGAAATCTAAGATCTTTAAGAGCGATTTGTAATTGCCATCTAGATATCCTAGGTATAATCTGAGCTTGTAATCTCGCTTAGATATTGTGTAGAAAAGTATACCTACTGCGTCAATTTTATTGCCTTCTCTTCTACAGATTATGACGTGAAAATTGCCTATTTTCAATAGTGTATCATATGTCAATGGATGGGGCTCAAAAAACGGCATCATTGTACGTTTACATT
>Ga0164318_10002042_pt1 | contig 18499 bp, 16 predicted proteins | sample GuaBasSedimGuay9_FD_113734 | JGI IMG/M metagenome (GOLD analysis project Ga0164318, IMG submission 113734) | Subseafloor sediment microbial communities from Guaymas Basin, Gulf of California, Mexico - Guay9, Core 4571-4, 0-3 cm | ecosystem: Environmental > Aquatic > Marine > Hydrothermal vents... | reverse complement strand
TCATTATGGAGAATTGATGATATAAAAATAACCGGACAAGAAAATTCTGCTTCTGCACCAACAATCTCAAACATTAATATCTCGCCAACAAATCCAAGCTCAAGTGATTCTGTTGATGTTTCTGCTGATATTACTGATGATGGAACAATAACTTCTGCAGCTGTTTTGTGGTGCACAGATAATATTAATTTTGATAATAATATTAATATGAGCATTAGTTCAGGTAATACATACAAATCGGATTCTAAAATTCCTGCTCAAGTTGAAGGAACAACTGTTTATTATAAAATGCAGGCTGTTGATAATGAAAATGATACAACAACCTCGGCATCAAATAATTATTTAATTCCATCGGCTTCTGCCCCAAGCATTTCAAACATAACAACAAGTCCGGAACAACCAAGAATTGATGATGTTGTTGATATATTTGCCAACATTACAGACGATGGAACAATATCTTCGGCAAAAGTTTTTTGGTGCACAGATGGAACAAGTTTTGACAATAATATTAGCATGTCACTTAGCACCGGAAATACTTACAAATCGGATTCTAAAATTCCTGCTCAAGCTGAAGGAACAACTGTTTATTATAAAGTTGAGGCTACAGATAATGACGGAAATAAGCAAACGTCTACATCATTTAACTATTTAATTCCATCGGCTTCTGCTCCAAACATTTCGAATATTTCTATAACACCGTCACAACCTACTGTTAACGATTCTGTAGATGTATTTGCTGACATTACTGACGATGGTTCTATTTCTACAGCAAAAGTTTTTTGGTGCACAGATGGAACAAGTTTTGACAATAATATTAGCATGTCGATTAGCACCGGAGATACATATAAATCGGTCTCTAAAATTCCTGCTCAGGCAGAAGGAACAAATGTTTATTACAAAATTGAAGCTGTTGATAATGAAGATAATAAAGCAACCTCTGCTTCGAAAAATTACACTATTAATATTTTAACTCCTGTTATTATTGGAGAAAACGAAATTTGTGAAGGAGACAGCAGCTTATTGTCATTAAACCGTGGTTCTTACGAAAGCTACAAATGGAGAATGCAAGGAAACTCTCAGGTTTTAGGAACAGACTCAATATATTATGCCTCAAAGCAAGGTAATTATACTGTTGAAGTTTCTATAAACGAGGATAGTTCAACATCAAGTTCTTTTTCTTTAACTGTTAACAAGCTTCCTGTTTCTGATTTTTCTTATATAATTAATGACAAAACAGTTTCGTTTACAGATAAATCATCTTACGGAACTTCATTTTTATGGAATTTTAATGATGGGTTTACAAATCAAAGTAAAAATCCTATTCACACTTTTGGCTCATACGACACATATAAAGTTGTTTACACCGTTACAAACGCATGTGGATCAGATTCATGCTCTCAGGATGTATTATTACAAGGAAACTCAATTGATTTTGTTGAAAATAATACAATAAAATTATATCCTAATCCTGTAAAAGACATATTAACGTTAAGTACAGGTAACAACAATGAAAGAATTGAAATATACAATATTATTGGAGAAAAAATTCTTTCTTTATATAAACAAAAAAATGATTTGCAAATTAATGTAAATTCTCTTAAAAAAGGTATTTATTTTATTAAGCTGTATAACTCAAATTCTGTGTTAAAAAGAATGTCATTTATTAAAGATTAGCAGTCTAAATTATTTAGCCTAAAGCCCAATAAATTAATTTATTGGGCTTTTTTATTATATATGACAATTATCATATATAATGCGCCAACATATTTATATATTTGCATTTAAAATAAAACATATACAACCATGAAAATTAAAGACCTAGATATCAATCAGCTAGAAAACACAGCAAACATGCTAAAAGCCATTGCACATCCAATGCGAATAGCAATACTTACTTTCTTAGAAGATGGAAAAAAATTATCTGTAACAGAAATACACAACCTTTTGAAGATTGAACAGTCAACAACCTCTCACCATCTTGGCATTTTGAAAGATAAAGGAATTCTTGCTTCAAAAAGAGAAGGTAAAAACGCTTTTTATTTTTTGAAACATGAAAAATTAAGTCAAATTATTGATTGTGTTTCTCAGTGTAGTTAAAAATCACACTAAACTTATTTAGTTGAATCCCCGAGACCCTCTGTGCAATTTTTACAAATATCAAGACTTTCTCGGGAAAGCAATACTTCTCTTCTAAAATTTTGATATTTGTGTGATTTCCAAATATTCTTAAATTTTTTTGTGGTTAATTCACCCATAACATATTTTGCATCTTTATCGAAACAACAAGGAACAACCATACCGTCCCACGTAATTACTGAAGAACTCCATAAACGCCAACATCTGTTTGGCATTTTGTTTTTTATTATATATTTGTTATTTGATTTCTTATAACGAGAATATTTTTCAATTGTAGGAATAAGCTCGCTTCCATTTTCAAAATCATAAATTTGGGCAGTTTTAAAAACAATTTTATCAACTTGTAATTTTTTTGCTAATATTTTGGCTTCTTCAATCTGATGTTGGTTTTGCTTAATAACAAGGAATTGCAATATTAAATATGGTGTTTTTGATTTCAATTCTTTTTTTAATCTAACTAAGTTATTTACACCTTCAACAACTTTGCTTAAATCCCCTCCTTTTCGATAAAAGGAGTATGTTTCCTGAGTTGTTCCATCAAAAGAAACAATAAGTTTATTTAAACCCGAAAGAATTGTTTTTTTTGCGTTTTCTTCGTTTAAAAAATGTCCGTTTGTTGAGCTTGCTGTATAAATATTCTTTTTATTGGCATAGCTAATCAATTCAAAAAAATCAGGATGCAGATAAGGTTCTCCTTGAAAATATAAAATCAAGTATGATAAGTGTGGATATAATTCATCAATAATAGACTTATATAACGCGTAGTTAATATTGCCGGTTTTTCGTGTAAAATTATTTTGACCACTTGGGCATTCAAGACAATTAAGATTGCAAAAAGTTGTTGGCTCTATTGAAACGCTGTATGGTAATCCCCAAACAATTGGTTTTTTATAAACATTTGAGATTTTATAACCGGCAAAAACTTTAAACAAATTTACTATCTTTTTAAAAGATAATTTTTTCAACAAGCTATAATAATCCATAAATTGCTCTCTCAAAATAAATACAATAAAAAAAACAGTCTGACAAGCAGACTGTTTGATAAATTAGTTGTTTTCTAGTATTTGGAACAACTCATTGAGTTTTGGTGTTAATACAATTTCTGTTCGGCGGTTCTTGCGTCTTGCTTCGGATGTTTTTGCGGGATCAATAGGCACATATTTTCCTCTTCCTGCTGCAGTTATTCTTTTTGGTTCTATTTTTGAGTTTTTAAGCAATATTTTAACTATCGCAGTTGCTCTCATTACACTTAAATCCCAATTATCTTTTATATTGCCTGTTCCATGATATGGGACATCGTCGGTATGACCTTCCACCAAAATATTGATATCTTTATTTTGAGCTAACACCGTTGATAGTTTCTTTAATGCATTTACGCCTTTAGTGTCAACATTATATTTGCCTGATTTAAAAAGCAATTTTTCTTCCATAGAAACATACACCTTACCGTTTCGAACATTAATAGAAAGTCCTTTATTCTCAAAGCCAAGCAAAGCATCTGTAACTTTTTCTTTTAACTCGGCCACAGCAGAATCTTTTCTATTCAAAATGTGTTGCAGTTCGATAAATTTTTTGTTCTGCTCTTCAAGCTCTTTTTGCTTTTGTTTCAATTCAGCATCTAATTCCATTAAACTTTTGTTTTTTGCATCAAGTTCTTTTTGTTTAGCATTTAAGACAAGTTCCAATTCTTTTAATTTATCCTCTCGTTTTTGCAAGTCATCTTTTGTTTCCTGTATTTCAGCAAGTAAAAGCTTTGTTTCTTTATCATTGCTTGAAGAATATTTATCTTGATTTGTATTTATATCATCATATAATTTTTTATAAACCTTATATTTTCTTGAATAGAATGATAAAGAATCTTCCATATCTGATTTTTTTGTAGCCAAATCAGCAATTTCTTTCTTGAGTTCATCAATTTCAGATTTCTGTTCTGTATTCTTTACTGTTAAACTCTCGTTATTACTTTTTAAAGAATCTCTTTCATCAACACATGTTTCATTTTTATTTTTCAATTCTTGAAATTGGCGCGTAGGAACACATGAGAAAAACATTGTTGAAATAACAATTAAGATAAAAAGACATTTAATTTTATTACACATAATGATTTATATTAATTATAAAAAAACAAATTTAAGCATTAAAAAAATAAAATGTATTATTTTTTTAATGCTTTGCTGTATTTTAGAAAAATTTTTGCTGTAAAACCCGCTTATTAAAACACTACTAAACTTCCGGCTCTTGCTTTGCCAAAAATTGTGCTATTTTAACATCATATTTTGTTTTTAAAACATGAGCAGATTGCTCATCAATTACAATATGACCTACAGTTCCTGAAATAAGTTTCAGGCTCTTCATAAATTGACTTGTTTTAACAGCAATTATACCACCTGAATATTTATACAGAGCCTCTCTCTCTAATTTTGAAAATTTCTCTTGATTAAGTATTGGTTTCATTCCTCCTCCGTCGTGTTGAAAAAACATGCTTGTTTCTTGCCGAACACTAATAAGAGAATCGGTTTTAAAAATATTCATAGAATTAATTGCATCGTCAATAAAAGCGCTTTTAACAAAAGGGTTTTCTACAGATAATACTACTAATATTTGTGGATCAATTTCTGAAATATAATCTTGCTTAAGTATATTGTTAATTGTTTGTGTTAGGTCAATATTTAACCTTGCTAATTCTTCTTCTCGTTTATGAAACTTTATTTTTGTGTTTTCTCCATATTTTGCAAGAACATGTTCCTCAATCTTTTCGTCAGGGGAGCTAACAACAACTAATGATATTTTTTCAGATTTTAAAGCCTCGTCTATCTTCCAATCAATTACATATTTGTCGTTAAGTTTTGTGAAAACAACATTGTTAGATTTATACTTTGAGCCACGAACCGGAATAATTGCAACAGATTTCATGTTTTTGAACCCGTTTTTTTTAATATACTTATCCTTTATAGAAGCTCTTGTATTTAGTATTTTTCTTTCGTCTGAAGTAAGATTAAGACCATGTTGTCGATAATAAAAGAGGGGGGTATTTACGTTTGTAACTTTATATTTTTTTGTAAATTTTATCCACAATTCATATCCATCCTGACATTTAAACTGCTCATCGTATCCCCCCAAAATTTGAAGAAATTTTTTTCTTATCATTGTGCAGGCACCATGGGCGGGTTGGTCTAATAAAGAAACATTATTGTCGAACGAGTGTCTTTTTGCAACGCTAAGCACATTTCCGTCAGCATCAACCAAAAAATAATCTGGAAAAATTAATCCTAACTCATCATCTTTGCTAATAATATTTGACATAACAAGTAGTGCGTTGCTGTCTAAATAATCATCAGCATCGAGACGCATAATAAATTTACCACGAGCAACCCTAAGAGCAATATTATTGGTAATATTTAGTCCCTTATTATTCTGAAATATAATTCTTATTTTCTCATTGTTTGAATATGAGTTTATTATTTCTTTAGAATTGTCAGTAGAGCCATCATCAATAATAATAAGTTCAAAATCTTGGCAGGTCTGATTCAGAACACTTTCAATAGACTCTTTTATATATTTACCATAATTATAATTCGTTATATAAATGGTAATAAGTGGGTTTGGTTTTGGTATAAACATTAAAACATTAAATTATTAAATTCTTTTTTTTATTAATTTTGCCGGCACTCCCCCAATTACAGATTCGGGACTAACACTCTTTGTAACAACTGCATTGCTTCCAATAACAGCTCCTTGTCCAATATTACAACCAGGAAGAATTACTGCATGTGTACCAATCCAAACGTCATTTTCAAGAGTAATGGGTGAATGTAAATAACCTTGTTCTTGCACAGATTTGCCCTTTTTATGATTATGCATACTTGTTTGCAAATATACAAAACCTGAGATTAAATTTTTTTCTCCAATGTTTATATCATCCCCTCCATTTAAGACAGAATAAAGCCCAATTCTAGTCCCAGAATTTATTCTGATTTTCGATTCATTTGCGGCAAGAATTCTGACACCTCTATCAATTCTGACATTATTATTAATAACAATTTTGGAGGTTCCATGAGATCTTAACTCAACATCTCTTCTAAATACAACATTGTTTTTTATTATGATTTTACAATTCTTATTTATCAAAACATGTGGAAAGGTATTACATTGAAAATTTTTCCCAATTTTTATTCGCGCTGACGAATAAAACAATTTAAACATCTGCCCTTTCAAAACTGGAGAAATTCTTTTAAAAAATAATATGATATTTAAAAACATCCGAATTAAATTAAATTAAACAAAAAAGTTCCATTCTAATTTCTGATGGGCTTTTAAATCTATTTTTGTTTTTTCCCCAATAAGCTTATCATATTCTCTTGCGTCAATTCCAACATTTGGCCTTAAGCATATTAAATCTGTTTCATTTAGGATGGTTCCTGCTGGCAAATCTTTTACAGGATAAACAGCCCTTCGAAACGAAACATCATGTCCGTTATCAATTTCTATTGGCAATGGTTTTTTTTCTTTATTTCCTTTATAAATGTTTATTAACTTTATTTCTTCTTGCAACACTTGAACTTCACTTGGTGTTAAAGAAACTTTATGGTCTCTAAATTGTTTTCCTTCTCTTGAATCTGTAAAATGAAACTCTAATATTTCAGCCCCTAATGCATGGGCATAAATTAAAGCCTTTAATCCTATTGTATGGTCTGAATATCCAACAGTTAATCCCGTTTGTTTTTTAAGCTCTGAAATAACGGCAAGATTTGCGTCTGAATCAGAAATAGGATACATTGAAGTACACTGAAGCAATGCTAAAAAATTCGGGGATTTATATTTTTCATCAACAGATTGAATAAAGTCAACAGCATCAAGAACTTCTTTTTCGGTTGACAAACCAGTTGAGAGAATAATTGGTTTTCCTTTTTTGGCAATACTCCGAAGAACAGGATAAGCAGTAAGGTCGCCAGATCCTACTTTGTATATTGACATATATGGATCAATCCACTCTATCATATCTTCATCCCAAACAGATGCCATATAATTTAGTCCTGCTTCGTTAATTGTTTTTGCAAGATAAATATTCTGTGCTTTTGATAATTCAAAAGTTTTAAAATGTTTGTTTCTTTTTGGACTTTCAATTCTGCTAACCAGCGTATCTCCAGTATATAATTGAAATTTAATAAAATCGACTCCAGTTGAAATTGCTTGTTTGGTAAGTTTTAACGCATAGTCAAAATTCCCCTCATGGTTTCCACCAATCTCTGCAATTAACAAAGGACCCAATTTCCCTTTAAACGAATTATTCATTTATTTCTTTAATAATTTTAAATATTTCTTTAAGTCCGTACTCAGTGTGATTTTTTTCAAATCTACTAACTATTTTTTTTGCAAAATCCAAATCCCCCTTATTATCTATAGCTAACTGAATTCCAGCTGTTTCAGAACAAATTGTGTTGTAAAAATAATAATAATTTTTATTTTTATCGTTTTGATATAAATATTGTGTTACATGTTCAAAATGTCCATCATTATTAAATTTTGAATACATTTCTTCATAGTGCTTTGTTCTAACAATTTCGACACTCATTCCTTTAGGAAATGTCCTGTCTTTAACATTGCTAACAAAATCATATTTATTTGTTTGTGCAAACTTAATCATTCTTTGTAAAACTTCGACATCAACAAACAGATTATCTCCATTTATTCTTGTAATAAAATCGAATTTATTTCTTTTCCCACAATTTAAAAACCTTAATGCTACATTATCAAGAGAACCTCGAAAAACATTAATTTTGTTTTTTACACAATATTCTGCTATTGGATTATCCGTTTTTTCTTCAGACGTGGCAACAACAATATTGTTTTCCGGCACAACTAAAGAAAGCCTTTCAATAATATATTGTAAAATTGACTTTCCGTTTATTTCCATAAGGATTTTACCGGGAAGTCTTGAAGAATTATACCTACAAATAATAACAAAACCTATTTTCATTTTCTTTCTCCAATCTCTTTTGCGGGTGTACCCCCATATATTTTGTATGGTGGCACATCCTTATTCACAACAGAATTAGCAGCAATAACAGCGCCATCTCCAATTTTTACTCCTTTTAAAATTGTTACTCCAGAAGCAATCCAAACATCATTACCAATTGTTATTGGGGCGGTTTCATTTTCTTGTTCGTTAATTTTTTTATTTTTGTCTATTTTATGATTACTGTCAACAATATACACAAAAGGAGCAATTAAACAGTCGCTACCTATTACAATCTTATCTGAAGCAAAAATAAAATTATGAAAACCTATTGTAGTGTTTTTCCCAATTTCAACAACGGCATTTTCATTACAACTGCAAATTCGTGTTCCTTCTTTAACTACAGCATTATCACCAATAAAAATGTTCTTAGGAAACCTCTGAAACTCAACGTTTTTATCAACAAAAACCATATCTCCGCAACAACCTAATTTTTTTTTGGCTTTTCTTAAATTTCTATAATTTTTACTGCTAAAATGTAAGTGTTCTCTTAATTGGTTTTTTTCCATAATATTTATTAATTAGGAAGCGAATATCTGTCAAAAGCATCAATATAAGAACCTTTTGTGGCATTAAAAATTTTTACATTATTTTCTTTGGCATAATCTTTTAAAACAAAGTAACTATTAAATGCATATACAAATTTTGTTAATACTTCTGCAAGTGTTCTTTGACGGTATGTTGACCCAACATGCATAACATTTGGTTTTGCTTTATTTTTATCATAAAAATGCTTTTGAGTCAATAGCACAACATTATCATCAGTCACAAAAATATCTTTAAGCCAACTATGATCTGCTCCAAAAAGAAACACTTTTTTATATTTAAGATCAATCGAAATCTTTATAGATGGGATTAATACATTATGTGGTCTGGGCATCCCTAAATTTAATTTAAAAAACCAATGATTTAAAAATTTAATCCCATCTACGGGAGTTGTGTTAAAATACGAAATACTTATATGTTTATTTTGCAACATCTTTTTTTCCCATGTTGTTTTCTTTTTGGCCAAAGCAGGAACATGTAAAATAATATCCCAAGTTGTTTGTTTAAGGATTTTTTCAAAAACGTCTTTCCTGCCCTCTGTATTAACATCATTAAAATTTTCTGCCCAATATTGAGGAGATGTAATTACATAATGCCTTGGTTTGAGAACAGAATAATTACTTGTTCGTGCAAAAAAATTTACTGCAAATAGATCTTTATCTGTTAAAAAATCTTTGTTGTTTGCAATTGTATCATTCAATGATGGACCATTGCCTAAAATTATACAATCGTTGCTTTTATTAGAACACTTTATTTTGGGCAAACAAAATTTTGACAGAACAAAAATCTTAATAATTGTTAAGAAAGACAATACCATATTCTCAACAAATATCTGAAACTTTGATTTTAACATTGTGGTTGCCGGCATAATTTTTTATAATTGAGCAAATTTCTTTTCTTTAAAAAAGCCTAAAATAGTATGATACATAACTTTAACACAGTATTTTCCTTTTTGTGGCTGTCCTTTAATTAAAAACATAAAATATAATACAACGGCTCCTGATAATTTATAAAAATATTCTAAAAGCTTATAAACTGATTTGTAACCCGGCTCTGTTTGAAGTCGCAATTTTTCGCTCGCTCCGGTTGATTTGCTTATCTTATCAATAAACTTGGGTTCTATTCGGTATGCATCAATATTATGATTTACATAAACGTTTGGAGCATACAATATTTTCACTTTATTTTTTTTCAACTTATAAAAAACATACTTATCATCTCCCCTATAGACTAAATCGGTATTAAAACCTCCGAATTTTTCAAACAATTCTCTTCTAAAAGCCATGTTGCATCCTGTTGGATATTTTTTACTAAAATCCTTAATCTTATTGCCATAATCAACTTTTGACACAACTCCCTGAATATATTTCGACATCCAAACAGGTTCCTTGTTATCTGGAAAAATTGGTATCACCTTTCCTCCAATTGCCCCATATTCAGGATATTGTTTAAAAGTCTTAATAAGATTCTCAACATAGTCTTCTCTTGCAATCGCATCATCGTCAATAAAGGATATTATTTCTCCTTTTGCTTCTTTAATCCCTCTATTTCTTGCAAAAGACAATCCTTGATTTTTTTCTACAAAATAAGAAACATTTAATTCTTTATTCTCACTGATAAATTGTTTACAAATCTTTTCTGTACTATCTGTTGAATTGTTATTTACAATAATAACTTCGTATTTATCTTTATCAACAGTTTGATTTATTAAGCTGTTAAGTGCTCCGGGTAAAAACTTTTCTCTATTATATGAACAAATAACTACAGAAACCATTTTTTATTATTTTATAATTCCCCAAAAATAAATATTTATTTTTAAAAACCGACATCTTCAATCAATTTAAAAAAACACTTAAACAAGAAAAATATTTTGTTCTTATATTATATCGTGGGATTAATTCTTGATAGAAGAAGCAAAACTAACCAACAATATCTGCACGAATTGCATTTACTATTGATTTTATCTTTATTATCTGCTCTCTGGTAACTTCAACATGCTGCTTGTTAATAACTATTCTTTTCTGAATAGTGTCAATATTTACATCTCCATGTTTATACATTATCTCAAATTGAGAAAATGTTTTGTTTAATTTTTTTAACAAAATTAAATATTTTGCAACAGTAAGGTCGTCCTGATTATTTCTTAACAAATTAATTAAACTGTTAAGTGAATATTTTTGTGTAGCTATAAGCTCCATTAGTTCAACACTAAATTCGTTTGAAGCATTTGTTACAATATAAAGCGATTCAATCCATCCGCCTAACACAATTAAAGAGGCTGCTCCGCCACGGTTATTTTTTTTAAGAAAGTCATTTGCGGAATCATAGGCCTCTCCTGCGATAATATATAACGAATCTTTATCGTTAATCTTTTGTTCTATTTGCTCTTCTGTAAAAGAAAAAAAATCACGGGGAATATCTAATTTTTCAGATAACTGTTGAATACACGCTAAATATTGAAGAGATTGTTGTGTTTGATTAAACATTCTGTTATAAAACAAATCAACGCCATATACACCCAGGTTTGTGGCAATTTTTGAGCTTCTTAAATAATTGTCTGCGTTTTCTGTTGGGTTTATTATTTTAAAATTATAATCAATTCCTGATTTAAAAAAAAGAGAGGACATTTCAACAGGAGAAAACATATCATAAAAAACTAAAGTTGCCACCTTTTTTTGTATATCTTCTTGTTGCTCTTTCGTTTCTATAAATTCTTCCCCTATTTTTTCACTTGTTCTGTCAGAATCTGAAACACAACCAAAAAATAAAAGGAAAATAAAGAAACAAAATATATTTATATTTTTCATCTGACTATAATTTTACAATTAAATTACAATATTTAAAGGTGTGTTTCCCTGCTTTTGTTTTAGCCATAACACCCTTAATTCTTTATTTTTGCAAGGATGTTTTTTTTATTCTTCATAAAATTATAAAAAAAATTTAAATATTATCAATATATTACGATATTTATCTAATTGATTTATAATTTTGCTTGTCGTTATATCGACGTTTTATCTTTTTTGAATTAAATAAAAACTAATAAAATAAAAAAATGTCAAAAATTAGACTTACAAAAGAATTCCATTTTGAAATGGCACATTTACTTTGGAACTACGATGGTCCTTGTAAAAACATACATGGTCATTCATATAAACTTTTTGTTACTGTTATTGGAAAGCCAATTGACGATATTTCCAATCCCAAATATGGTATGCTTATCGACTTTACAGATTTGAAAAACATTGTTAATTCAAAAATCACATCCCTTTTTGACCATGCTTTTGTTCTCATGAAAAACAAAGAGTTTGAATCTGTTATTGAGAACAATAAAATTTTTGGTAAAAAAATACTACTTGACTACCAACCTACATCAGAAAATCTTGTTATTGACTTTGCAAATAGATTAAAGCCATATTTACCTAAAAACGTAAAATTACATAGTTTAAAACTATACGAAACAGCAACTTCGTTTGCCGAATGGTATGCTGAAGATAACAAATAATGTTTGCAACCTAATTTTGTTTCTTGTCATTTTGGGTTTTACTAAATATTAAATTAAAAAACATGCCAACTAAAAATCTTTTTCTACTCGATGCTTATGCTTTAATATACAGAGCATACTTTGCTTTTATTAAAAACCCGACTTATAACTCAAAAGGACTTAACACATCTGCTATTTTGGGTTTCACAAATTCTCTTATCGATGTCTTGAAAAAAGAAAACCCTTCGCATATTGGTGTTGTTTTTGACGTTCACGCACCTACTTTTCGCCATGAGATGTATTCTGAATATAAAGCAAATCGTGAAGCAATGCCCGAAGATTTAAGAACATCAATTCCATATATCAAAGAAGTAATAAAAGCTTTCAACATTCCAATTATAGAAAAAAAAGGCTTTGAAGCCGACGATGTTATTGGCACAATGGCCAAAATAGCCGAACAAAAAGGATTTGTTACTTACATGATGACTCCCGACAAAGATTATGCTCAACTTGTTTCCGACAAAATTTTCATGTATAAACCACGTCATTTTGGTGCTGGTGTTGATATATTGGGCGTTGATAAAGTTAAAGAAAAATTCGGCATTGAAAACCCGGAACAAGTTATTGATATTTTAGCTTTGTGGGGCGATAGTGTAGATAATATTCCCGGATGTCCCGGCGTTGGTGAAAAAACCTCAAAAAAATTGATTGCCGAATATGGTTCTGTCGAAAACATTTATAACAACATAAACGACTTAAAAGGAAAACAAAAAGAAAACTTTATTAATTTTAAAGAACAAGTTTTGTTATCAAAAAAATTAGCAACGATTACTACCAATGTGCCAATTAATTTCGATGAAGAACAACTAAAAATATCAAATCCTGACGCAGAGAAATTAAAAAACCTTTTTGATGAATTCGAATTCAAAAAACTGGCGCAACGTTATTTTTCTCAACAAGAAAAACCAAAAGCAAAACCTCAACCCACCCAAGGTTCTTTATTCGACAATTTTGGAGCAGAACCTCAGCATATTGCTGAAGATAATTACGAAAATATTAACACAATAAAACACAATTATTATCTTGTTAATAATGAAACAAAAACAAATGATTTATTAAACCTTTTGTTAAAACAAAAAGAGGTTTGCTTCGACACAGAAACAACAAGTCTTGATGTGCATACTGCAAAATTAGTCGGAATGTCGTTTTCAATCAAAGAACACGAAGCATATTACGTCCCTGTTTCTCAAGAACAAAGCCAAGCAAAAAAAATTGTTGAAAAATTCAGACCTTTTTTCGAAAAAGAAAGCATTGTTAAAATAGGACAAAATATAAAATACGACATTCTTGTTTTGCGAAATTACGACATTGAAGTAAAAGGGGAGTTTTTTGACACAATGTTGGCTCATTACCTTATTCAGCCGGAGCTAAGACACAATCTTGATTTTTTATCTGAAATTTATTTGAACTATAAAAAAGTTTCTACTAAGGAATTAATTGGAGAAAAAGGAAAAAATCAACGCAACATGAAAGATGTTCCTGTTGATAAAGTAAAAGAATATGCATGTGAAGATGCTGATTTCACCTTTCAGTTAAAAACAATTTTAAATGAAGAGATTAATAAAAAACAATTAAACAAATTATTTAATGATATTGAAATGCCTCTGGTAAAAGTTCTCGTCGAAATGGAGAATGCCGGTGTTAAAATTAACATTGAAGCCTTAAATAATTTTTCTAAACAATTAAGAGAAAAAATACTAAAAGAAGAACAAGAAATATACAAAATAGCAGGAATAGAATTTAATATATCATCGCCGAAACAGCTCGGAGAAATTCTTTTTGAAAGATTAAAAATTATTGATAATCCTAAAAAAACAAAAACAAAACAATACTCAACCGGCGAAGAAATTCTATCAAAATTAATAGACAAACACGAAATAATTAAAAACATATTAAACTACCGAACTTTAAAAAAATTATTAACAACTTATGTTGATGCCTTGCCCAAATTAATAAACACCAAAACCGGAAAAATTCACACTTCTTTTAATCAGGCAGTTACATCAACCGGTCGATTAAGTTCAAAAAATCCTAATTTACAAAACATTCCTATTCGCGAAGAACTTGGACGAGAAATAAGAAAAGCATTTATACCATCTGACGACAATCATTATTTAATTTCGGCAGATTATTCTCAAATTGAACTTCGCATAATGGCACAATTAAGCCAAGATCCTCACATGATAGAGGCATTTAAAAACAATGAGGATATTCACTCTGCAACAGCATCAAAAATATTTAAAGTTGATATTGGCGATGTAACAAAAGAAATGAGAAGTATTGCAAAAGCGGCCAACTTTGGAATTATTTATAAAATTTCGGCTTTTGGCTTATCGCAAAACCTAAATATTCCACGAAAAGAAGCCAAGCAATTAATTGATGATTATTTTGAGAACTATCCTGCTGTTAAAAACTTTATGGATAAAAGTATTGAACTAGCAAAAGAAAAAGGTTATTCAGAAACAATTTTTGGCAGAAAAAGATATTTAAGCGATATTAATTCAAACAATTCTTTTGTGCGTAGTTCCGCAGAGAGAAATGCCATAAATGCACCTATTCAGGGTTCGGCTGCCGATATAATAAAAATTGCAATGATTAATATTTATAATCGCTTTAAAGAAAAAAACCTTAAATCAAAAATGATTTTACAAGTTCACGATGAGTTGGTTTTTGATGTGTATAAACCGGAAGGTGAAATTGTTGAAAAAATTGTTAAGCAAGAAATGGAAAATGCTGTTAGTTTCGATATTCCTTTAAGCGTTGATATGGGAAAAGGCAATAATTGGTTAGAAGCTCATTAATTAATGATAACGGTATAAGTTAAAAACTTGGGGGTATTAGTTACTATTCTATTTATTCAAATCTTCTAAATGTTTTGATATTCCCACATAATATAAATCAAAACCACCCTTTCCATCGGGACGATTTGACGAGAAAATCATCAAATTATTTAAGTATTTATCAGAATCTGTTTCAACAACAGCTGGTCTGTATTCATCATACTGCGTATTTATTTGTGGACCAAAATTTATAGGCTTTGACCAAGCTGTATCTTTATAAATAGAATACCATAAGTCAAATCCGCCATAACCGCCGTCTCTGTCTGATATAAATACCATTACATTATTCTTAATGTATGGACATTTATCGTTTTTTTCACTATTAAGTTCATTTACATACTTGATTTCAATTGCAGAAGTATCGAGAAAAACGTTTTTTATTCTATAAATATTAAATTCACCTTCTTTGTCAGAACAAAAATACAAAGATGACGATGTATTATGAATAGTAGCATAAGCTTCATTATCTGTTGTGTTTATTTCATTAATTGTATTTATTGTTTTATCTTTATAATCGAAAAAATAAATGTCTAAATTACCACCGCAATCACTTGAAAACAGCAACACTGTATCTAATTTTTCCGGATAATAAAAATATGGTCCGTATTCATTTGAAGATGGACTGTTGATGTTTTGTAAAATATTAACATCTTCCATTCGTTGGCAACGAAACCTTATTTCAGCAACTCCTTGATCAAATTGTAAGTTACAACCATATTTTATAATGTCATAACTTTCTCCTTTATTATCTCTATTGCTTGAAAAATATATCTGAAATTCGTCATTTATTATGTTCCCCGGGAATGCAGAATTATAATCATCATATTCGGAATTAACTTCTGAAAAATTTACAGCACTTTTTGGAATAATTATATCTTCAAAGACAATTCTATTATGTGGCCAACAGCTACAAAATGTAACAAATATTATAATAAATCCTATTTTGTGTAAACTGTTTTTTATCATTACTTAAAAGATTCAAAATTTTATTACATATCCTAAAGCAATTAATTTATACGTCATATTCAAATTGAAAAAATCCCCTGTTCCATTGGATGTATCGATAAAATCCGGTGAAACAAAACATTTGCCGTATTCAAAGTTAATTCCTTTTTTTTCGTTTATCCAATAATTTATATTCCAACTATATCCGACAATTATAGAGAACCTTAAATCAGAATTTAATTCCCGTAATTTTCCTAAATCAGCATCTGTAACTTTAACAAAAGGATGAGAGCATAATGAAATTCCAAGCCCTGCTTTAAATTGTAGATTAAACTTATAAATAGGAATATCAAACATGGGATTAAACATCAACGATGTTGAAGAATACCATCCTGCTTTTACATTAACACCATCTTTTTGTTCAAGTATTTCGTTATACATCTTTGTCAATGCTTTTTTGTCAACACTAAAATTAGCATGATTTAATTTTAAATTAATTCCACAAATTGTCCAAAAATACGTAGAATAATCAATTTCAGCACTAAATCCTGTATTGGCAAAACCCTGATAAGAAAAATACTTCTTTTTCTCAAAACTTTTTATAGGAATTGATAAGCCGGTATTAAAACTAATATCTGATTTTTTATCTTCTTGTCCATAAATTGACCCCATAAAAACAAATAAAATAAAAAATAATATATGTGTCTTTTTTCCCATGCCATAAATCATTATATCTTATCCCCCTTAAATCCCTAAGAGTAAGGCAATTTGGCTATTTTATATTCAATTCATTATTAATTTCTTTCCATTTATCAGAATTCATTTTAGCACCAATAACTTCAATTACTTTACCGGAAAGAAGCGAACCAATTTCACCACACTTATTCATCGACATGTTATTAATTAACCCATAGAGAAATCCTGCTGCATATAAATCACCGGCACCTGTTGTGTCAAATCTCTTTGCCTCAATTATCCCGACTTCATATACCTTTTTGTCTCTTTTTATTAGCGAGCCTTTTCCCCCGATTTTCACAACCGCAATTTCGCACATCTCTGCTATAATATCCAAGGCTTTTCGGGGCTCTTCACCTGTGAATGCTTTTGCCTCATCTTCGTTGGCAAAAACAATATCAACATATTTTTTAGTAATTTTTGTTAAGAACTCTAAATTTTCTTCAACAACATTAAAACTGGCAAAATCGATTGAAACAATTAAATTATTTTGTTTTGCAAATATTAATGCTTGCTCAATTAATGCATGGTTTTGTAACAGGTATCCCTCAATATGAAAAAACTCATAATCTTCAAACAATTCTTTTGACAAATCTGTGTCAGAAAGCTCAATTGACGAACCAAGATAAGTTGCAAAAGTACGTTCTGAATCAGGGCTAATTAAACCAATGGCTCGACCTGTTTCTTTGCTTCCCAAAAACAATTTTGGAACAATTCCCTTAACCTGCATATCAGATTTAAAAAATTCTCCAAACTCATCATTCCCAATTTTACCAATAAATCCGGTTTTAACGCCCATATTTGCCAAGCCATTAATTGTATTAGCTGCTGAGCCACCCGACGACTGCTGTCTTTTTAAATTTGTTGTTTCTTTTAATATCGTATTTGATTTTGATATTTCAACAAGTTGCATACTTCCTTTTGGTAATGAAAATTTATCTAATGTCTCATCACTTTCCAATCTTATTAAAATATCTACCAGAGAATTTCCTATGCCTAATACTTTTGCCATTTTATTAAATATTAAATTTTTGTAAAGATATGAAAAAGTAAATTATTTATAAAGATGAAATTTTTTTGTTTTTTTTAAAATTTGTTTTGTTTATTTAAAAAAAGCTATTACTTTTGCAACCACAAAATTCCTCCATAGCTCAGTTGGTTAGAGCATCTGACTGTTAATCAGAGGGTCCTAGGTTCAAGTCCTAGTGGGGGAGCAAAATTTAAGCCGAAACATGAGTTTTCGGCTTTTTTTATTCTTTTTCTAAAGCCTCATACATTTTGAAACTATAAAAATTAAAAACCGTTTCACTTTTAATGGTTAAAAAAAACATTTTAATTTTGAATCCACGCTAAAAAATTGTCCGTCAGTTAATGGATAGAGACCTGACATGTTTTTTATTATAATGACTATCAGCGGTTTGTGTTGTTCATTTTTTTTTAACATAAATATACGAGGTCTTTTCGGAGTGGACACAATTTTTTATCTTTGTAAAAATTTTCGGCTCGTAGCTCAGTTGGCAGAGCACGTGACTCTTAATCATGGGGTCGTGGGTTCGAACCCCACCGAGCCGACAAATATTTTATAAGAAACTGCATTTTATGTGGTTTCTTTTTTTTTTAACCCGAAAAATTCATAATTTTTCTACGCTTAAGAATTACCAACAAATTTGGTGTTTTTAAAACCCCAAATTTGGGTACTTCTAATGCGGGGTTCCCCGCTTTACTTTCCACTATCCATCG
>Ga0164318_10002040_pt1 | contig 18515 bp, 18 predicted proteins | sample GuaBasSedimGuay9_FD_113734 | JGI IMG/M metagenome (GOLD analysis project Ga0164318, IMG submission 113734) | Subseafloor sediment microbial communities from Guaymas Basin, Gulf of California, Mexico - Guay9, Core 4571-4, 0-3 cm | ecosystem: Environmental > Aquatic > Marine > Hydrothermal vents... | reverse complement strand
ATATTGACACAGCTTCATACAGGAACCCATGTATTGGGCGGCGCACTAAGGCATGTCCTTGGGTCTCACATCTGGCAGGCAGGTGCCCACAAGTCCATACAGGGTGCGAGGCTGGATATTACACATTATGATAATCTCACTGAAGAAGAAATCAGGAAAGTAGAAGAAGAAGCAAACAAGATTATCATGGAGAACATAAATATAGATATCCAAAATATGGAGCGCTCTGAAGCAGAAAGCAAATACGGGTTTATAATCTACCAGGGCGGCGCAAGCCCGGGAAGAACAATAAGGATTATCAAAATAGGTGATTACGATGTTGAAGCATGTGGCGGCACCCATGTAAAATCCACAAAAGAAATCGGCTCAATCAAAATCCTGAAAACTCATAAGATACAGGACGGGGTCGTAAGAATAGAATTTGTAACAGGCAACCTCATAAAAAACATAGAAACAAAAAAAGACACCCTTGCAAAACAAATAACCAGTGAACTTGGTGCAAAAAGCATAAGTGAAGCACCTGCATCGGCTAAAGCGCTTTTCAGTGAATGGAAGACACTCAGGAAACTTAACAAACAGCTGTTCTACTTTGTAAAAACAAACAACACAGAAGCAATCAGGAAAATGCGCGAAATCTACGATAGTACAAAGACAAAAATCGCAGACCATGATACTGTCCGGATATCAGACCCGAACGAAGCCATCAAAAAAGTATCAGAAATGCTGAAAGTTCAGGATGAGCATATTATCAATGCACTGAAAAGATTCAGGAGAGAAATATCGGCATTTAAAGAAGAGATTGAGAAAAAACTGGAATGAGTCCTGCGCCTTGTTGTTAAGTTGCTTCTAAGAGTGACGAGCCGATGTTTGTTACGGTTGTAGTTGATGTTGTATAATACTTGTAGGTAACTGTTGCTCTTACCATGTATGTGCGACGCGGCGCCCCGGATGTGTCCGGCAGATTATATTTGCAAAATAATGTACCTACGCCGTTTTTCAGTCTGACTATATTATCTGTGGAACTACAATCAACATTTTTGTCGCCATCGACTGTGACATTAATTTTAACTCTGTTTCTTACACTTGTTGGCTGATCTGCAGCACAGTCGACATCATCCAGTGTTGCAAAACCACCGCCTACATCAGTCACTTTGAAAACAAGAGGTATTATTCCTCCTGCTCTTATGTTTCCCTCGCCCTGTACAGACAGATGAACGGGTCCTGCCGCGTTTATTGTATCTTTTCTTGAGCTTCTGACACCTGTTGCGCGCAACTCGTTTCTCGATGTCACTTCTATCTGGGTTATTGTCTTTGTAGTGTAGGGGTAGCATAAGCTTACATAGAATATCACCGGAATCTCTATGCCGTCAAGAACATCTGCAGGGTCGAATTCAAACTCAAATGATCGCCTTCCCCCTGATGCGCCCAGAGACGGATGTGGCGGAGGTAAATCGACAGATGAAATAGATGTTGTAATATATCCGTTCTCAGATACAGCTGCGGAGTCGGATCTTTCGAGCCTCCAGACATTTTCGCTTCCGCTCTTATTTTCTATTTTTGGGCCGTAGACGTATACTTTGATACCGTCTGTCCCTGATATTTCTTTACCGCCCACGTTAACCACGTCAAACATCAGACTTACTATCTCGTCGTCATACACTTCTGGTGTGTCAAACGATGTATCCTGTACTACTGCACCTGCATTCTGATCGAAATTAGTGGATATCTGCTGCAGACATCCGGATACGGAAATTAATATCGTAAATATAATGAGCGTTGTCCTGTCCACACTAAATCACCAATCCTGACTGCAGGAATAATAGAGACAGAGTACATGTCTCTTGACCAAAATCTGCATCCCAGTTATAATCGCATACTCTGATTCTTCCAGCATCCTGCTGTCTGAAGACCAATTCAGGATGTCTCGATTGTAGAGCCGATATTTGTTACTCCAACAGTAGATGTTGTATAATACATATATGTAGCAGTTGCACTCACTATGTATGTGCGCCGTGGCGCTACTGTGGCAGGTGGCTGAAATGTGCAGTATACTGTGCCGACCCCGTTCTTTAGTCTTACGATGGCAGTGTTAGTTGTGCCTGAACCGCATTTAGCGCTGGTGTTTCCGTCAACGGAGACGCTGATATTGACTTTGCTCCTATTTACTTTTGGCAGGTCAACTTTGCAGCTTGTGTTCAAACTTGAATAGCCGCCGCCAACGTCTGTCACCTTGAATACAAGCGGTATTTTACCGGGTCTGATGCCGCTACTACCCAAGAGCGTGAGGTGAATAGGACCGCCTGCGTTGACTGTATCTTTTCTTGAACTTTGAACCCCAGTCGCGCGCATCTCGTTTTTTGAAGTAACTTCAATCTGTGTAAGTGTCTGCGTACTGTACGGGTAGCATAAGCTTACATAAAACGTGGTTGGAATTTCCACACCATCGAGAACAGTTGCAGGTTTAAATGTATATTCAAATGGCTTTTGCCCACCAGGTGTACCCAGAGACGGATCAGGCGCTGGTAAATCAGCTGATGTGAGGGAATATTCAATATAACCATCTGTCGGGTCAACTTCCGGTTGAGATTCAGTAAGCCTCCATACTTCTGTTGTGCTGCTACTGTTTTCTATTGTCGGACCGTAAATATATACATTGATACTGTCTGTTATCTCTTTGCCGCCCACGTTCACCACGTCGAACATAAGGCTTACAGTATCATCGTCATATACTTTTGGTGTGTCAAACGACAAGTCCTGTAATACAGCGCCGGCATTCGGATCGAAGTAAACCGACTGCTGCGGACATGCAGATACAGATACTATCAATACAAATAAAATGCCAAATAGTTTATTCATTGTCACACCAGAACATATAATTATGACCTGTTTGTAAATATTGCGTACACACATATATATAATTTGGGTTTATCCGGGTATGGATATCTTTTCTGTGATGATAGGGATATCCAATAACCTCTATTTCCTGTGCAGATTCCATTAGAGGTATACGTTTTATCTTATGAAATGTCCATTTTTATGCATCAAAAAAAGTTCATTCCCAAGTGGGTAAATACCCCGCAGCTTGCTGCGGATATAAATCACTTGGGAAGATTAAAAATCGCCGGCTTAGAAATTCGCGTAATACCCCGGAGCTTGCTCCGATTGGGATAGCGAATTTCAGGCGATTTTTTTTATTTTCACGGGAATTTTACTCATACCCGTACTCATACCCGTTTACCATAGGAGAAAAAACAATACAATACAACATCTCCTGTCAAAATAACCAAATGAATCGGATCGCATTTATCCTGGCAAGGGGTGACATCTTCACTTTCCAGCATGAGGATATGAGTTTGAAAGGATCATTTTTTTCATAAGCTTTTATTGCATTGCAAAGAGTATCATATCCTACAGAGACTTCCAGATCAGCCCCAATCTCTTCATCTGGTTTGTCATCAATTATAGCCTGACCCTCATCGGTTACAGTTATCACATAAACATATTCGCATCCTTCATGTTCAACTGTCAGCCAGATAACCTTGTAGCTGTTTGTATTTGCGAATTCAAGAATCTTTTCGCATAGATAAGTCCCGTTGTAGCCTGATACCATGTTCTCGATTTCAGTATTCGGCATACATACTTTTTCTGGTGGCTCATCTACAAGAAAATCAAATATGCCAAAACCGAATCCATGCGCAGACGGAATCAGCAATATAATTATAAGCGTAAATGTAGTTATTTTTCTGACAAGTCGGAACATACACGATTATTGACGAATTAAAAATAAAAACATTCGTCTTTTAAAACAAGATTTTTATAGATAGAAGCCAATATCTGATTATGGTAAGTTTCACAGAAATTGCAGGGGTTTCTTTGGCTGTACTGTTTATATTCATTATTATGATTGTATTTACATGTGCGCTTGCATTATTCATACTCTGGATTTGGGCACTTGTGCACTGTCTTGCATCTAAACTAACCAGTGCACAGAAACTGTTCTGGATTTTCGTAATCATATTTTTTAACATAGTAGGAGCTTTGCTCTATTTTATTTTTTCAAAAGTTCGGGGTGATGAGATTGTGAGAATGAAAAACAATAAAGGAAAAAGGCTTTTCAGGAGTAAGAAATACAGGATGATTGGCGGTGTCTGTGGCGGAATCGCAGAATATCTTGATATGGATCCGACAGTGATAAGACTTTTATGGGTTTTATTCACGCTGATGGGCGGGGCAGGAGTGATTGCATACATTATCGCATGGATAATCATTCCGGAACAGGGGAGGTATTGGGTATGAAAACATTGATTATATGTAGTTCTGTGCATAGGGGAATACTAATAAGATAGCGGAAGCGATGGCTGAGATTTTGGATGCAGATTTAATGGAGCCGCAGGAAGCAGATTTAGTTATAGTTAACGTCGTTACTAAATGGACAAATTTAACCTAAGACCAAGAGACGTTAATCTATATGGTGAAGACATTTGTCCAAATAGTTATGTCTTCAACTATAATCTGGAACAGTATGATCTTGTAGGTTTTGGTTCAGGGGTTTATGGTGGCAGGCCTCATAAGAGCATAGATAAATTTGTCTTTGGATTGCCTCGTTTTAGGGGCAGGAAAGCATTTGTTTTTTCAACAAGCTGGAGAGGTAAGCTATCATACAATAAATATCTAAAAAATAAGTTGACAGACAAAGGGTTTGATGTTGCCGGTGATTTTTCCTGCAAGGGGTTCAATTGTTTCGGGCCTTTCAAACTGATTGGCGGGCTGAACAAGGGCAGGCCAAATAAAGAAGATATTGAGAAGGCTGTTGATTTTGCGCGAAAGCTTAAAAGCCAGGCAACACAATAAATCTTCCTATCACCTATAGGCACCAAACAGGGTAATCTTGTTTACAGTAAGATTTATATATTTTAAAGTTTTAAAAGATATTAAAAGTTTTAAATGCTGTGTGTTGAGTTATTGAGTTTTAAATGTTGTGATGATATGATTGGGGCAGAAGGGGAATTCAGGGTATTCATGGAAAAGATGTACCAGATGGAAGGGCTTGACCCACTGTCTTCAAAGATTATTGCACTTGTTTATATTTCGCCGGATGATGTGGCAATGGATGAGATTGCCCGGGAAACAGGATATAGCCTGGCGTCAATCAGCCTCAAGGTAACCATGCTTGCACAATTTGAAATCATAAGCAAAATCCGCAAACCAAACAGCAAGAAGTACTACGTACATATGGAGAAAAATTTCATCAATGCAACAATAGACCAGCTTGTACGTAAGCAACAAAACCAGTTAACCTATGCAAAATCAGAACTTCCGGGGATAATTGAGATGTTCAGGGAAAGAGCAATAACAGACGATGACAAAAAAAAACTTGTAATCGTTAAAGACTATCAGGACCAGATTATGAAATTTGACTCTGTGATTAATGATATAATTAATATGCTAAGGAAAATCAAGTGATTTTACATGAAAAAAAGAATGCCTGTAATTGAAGTACGGAATGTTGAAAAGATATACACGATGGGTGATGTCGAAGTACCTGCACTCGACGGTGTTGATATTATCATCAATCATGGTGAGTTCGTCGCAATCATGGGTCCCAGCGGGAGCGGCAAAAGCACTGCCATGAATATGGTCGGGTGCCTTGATGTGCCTACGAGGGGTAAAGTATTTCTTGACGGACGCGATATATCGCAGCTTGGTGAAAGCGAACTTGCGCAGATTCGCGGCAAAAAAATCGGATTTATTTTCCAGACATTCAATCTCATTAATTCAATTAATGCAATTGAGAATGTTGAGCTTCCAATGATATTCCAGGGAATCCCAAAATCAGAACGAGTGAGTACTGCAAAAAAGCTTCTTGCACTCGTCGACCTGGAAGACAGGATGTATCACAAGCCGACTGAGATGTCAGGCGGTCAGCAGCAAAGGGTAGCTGTTGCAAGAGCACTTGCAAATGACCCGGAAGTGATTCTTGCAGATGAGCCCACAGGCAATCTTGATTCAAAAACAGGAAGAGAGATAATTGAACTTATCGGGAAACTACATAAAGAAGGAAAGACAATAATCATGGTCACGCATGATGAAGATATTGCAAAGCATGCGCAAAGAATAATACATCTAAAAGACGGGAAAGTTGTTAATAAGTAAGAGGTGATTTTATGAAAAAGATATTAACTGTATTGATTGTAATGATGATGGTGCTTGGGGGTAATGCGCTTGCGCAGACCAGCCCAGGGTATAGTGACTTTAAGATTGTCTCTACAATATATGAGCCATATCCTGCAGAGCCGGGCAAATATATGGACCTCTATGTAAAGGTTGAGAATCTCGGCACAAGAGCTGCAACAGACAGTACTTTTGAGCTTCTGCCAAAATACCCGTTCAGTCTTGATTCTGATGTGGATGCGATTAAAAACTACGGGCGGATTGAGCCTGCACAGCCAGTGCTTTTGAAGTACAAGATAAGAGTTGACAAAAATGCAGTATCCGGGAACAGTTCAATAGACTTGAGGTACCGCACAGGCAAAGAAGGTATGTGGTTTACTATCTCATTTGATATCTACGTGAAACCAAGGGACACTATACTCTCTATTGAAAAAGTTGAATCCAGTCCAGATGAAATTGTAGCTGGGAGCAAGGCAAATGTGGAGTTCACACTTAAGAATCTTGCAAATACACAGGTAAGAGACATCACCCTTAAACTTGATATGTCTGGTTCAACAACACCCTTTGCACCTGTAGACTCAACTACTGAGAAACGTATTGAGAAACTTGAGCCTGATAAAGAAGAAACTGTGCTATTCCATATTATTTCAGAGGCTTCGGCTGAGCCAAAAGTGTACAAAATACCTATTACATTGACTTATTCTGATGAGGCAGGGACAACGTACACTAAAAATGATATTGTCGGGCTTTTGATCTCTTCTGATCCGGAAATCCAGATATATCTGGAAGAATCTGATACATTCATGGGTGGCACAAAAGGCAGTACTATTGTCAGTGTATCTAATATTGGTGCAACGCAGGCGAAATTTGTGAGTATTGTACTTGCGCAATCAAAGAATTATGAAATAATCGGACCAGACAGGACATATATAGGCAACCTTGACTCAGATGATTTTGATACTGCTGAATTTAAACTATATATTGATGAATCACTGAACAATACAAAGATACCGATTACAGTTACTGTTACATACAAGGATGCATATAATAATGAGCATGTAAAGGATTTTGAACTCGATCTCCCGATATATTCAAAAGAACACCTTATCAGGCTTGGTGAGATTAGTGCTAATGGCGGTTCGAACACCCTATATTATGCGATAGTCCTGATTTTCGTACTATATATTGTATACAGAATCTTTCGACGAAAGAAAAGGTCGTGAGCTGTTATGCTTACGGCCAGTAAATATTTTAGGAGTATTCTGACGTTGGTGGAATAGATGATTTTAGATTATTTCAGGTTCTCGCTTAGTACGTTCGGGGGGCGCAAGCTTAGAACCGCTCTTACTATTCTTGGAATATTTATTGGTATCGCTGCTGTAGTTTCACTGATATCTCTTGGGCAGGGTATGCAGAATGCAATAGATGAGCAGTTTGAGATGCTTGGAAGCGACAGGATCACTGTGACTCCCGGGGGAGGTGATATGTCATCACCCATGACTACCGAACTTGTTGCTGCAAAGCTGTATGATCATGACGTTGAAGTCATACAGAAAGTGAATGGAGTTGATAATGCGATTGGAGTGCTTGTGAGAACCACGAAAGTTGAATATCGCGGCAAGTCGCGCCATACTATGCTTTTTGCATCTTCTACTGATTCTAAGTCAATCAAGTTTATCCAGAACATTGATTATTTTATGCTAGAGAAAGGAAGGTATCCGAAAGAGTCTGAGAAGTACAAAGCAACAGTTGCTTATGATACAGGTAATAGCCTGTTTGACAGGGAGATCAAGATAGGTGAGAAGATAATTGTCAATGGCAGGAATCTTGAAGTGGTTGCGATTACAAAGAAGACAGGCAATCCAGTGCATGATACTAAGGTCACTATGCCTCTGGATACTGCGCGTGATCTATTTGGTGTTGAGGATGAGTTGTCGCTGATATTTGTTGAGACCAACACCGGCTTTGAGCCTGCGGAAGTTGCAGAAAATATTGAGGATGCACTACGCAAGGATCACCGCGTCAAAAAAGGAGAAGAGGATTTTACTGTAACTACCGCTGAGCAGATGATTGCGAGTTTCAAGGGAATGCTTGGGATGATGCAGGCGTTTCTTGTCGGGATTGCGTTTATATCACTTCTTGTCGGCGGTGTGGGTATAATGAATACAATGTATACTTCTGTTCTTGAAAGAACAAGAGAGATTGGAATCATGAAGTCAATTGGTGCAAGAAATATTGACATCATGGCAGTATTTGTTATTGAGTCTGGGCTGCTTGGGCTTGTAGGTGGCGCTGTGGGGGTTGTTATGGGCTATGCTATCGGAAAGACTACAGAGATGATTGTCGTGGCTTCAGGGGTGACTATGTTGAAAGTATTTTATTCTACTGAACTGATTATTGGAGCACTGCTATTTTCATTAATTGTCGGTAGCTTGTCGGGAATGCTTCCCGCAATTGAAGCCTCAAGAAAGAATCCAGCGGATTCATTGAGATATAGAAGATGATACTCATGATGGAAGATTATGTAAAAACTGCATACAGGGATATCAAAAACAGGAAGAAGCGCTCATGGCTTACCATGATCGGGATAATTATAGGTGTTGCTGCGGTTGTTTCTCTTGTCTCACTTGGCCAGGGGCTGAAGGATGGGATGAATGCAGAGTTCGACAAGATGGGCGCAGAGATAATAATGATAATGCCCGGCAGTGGCTTCCAGTCAATGGGAAGTGCAGGTAGCAGCCTTACAAAGGATGATGTTGAGGTAATCAAAAAAGTAAGAGGAGTCAATCTTGCCGGTGGCTTTTTAACAAAAATTGCGAAAGTGGAGTTTGGCAATGAGATGAAATATTCATGGGTTAGCGGACTGCCACTGGATGAGTCAAAGGAGATAATCGACAATATGGATAGCCATAATATTGAGAACGGGCGCGACCTGAAAAGAGGAGATACATATAAGACTATGGTTGGGAACACGGTCGCGAACGGTGATTTTTTTAAGAAGAAGGTGCGCGCAGGAGACTATGTAATGATCAATGGCAAGAAGTTCAGGGTTGTCGGGACACTTGAGCGGATAGGCAACCCGGATGATGACCAGGCGTTTATGATACCTCTTGAGACTGCGCGCGACCTTTTCGATGAGCCGGATAACCTGATGGTCATTATGGCAAATATTAAGCCGGGTTTCGATGCATCTGATGTTGCTGAGAATATAAAAAAGGCGATGCGAAAGGATCGCGATCAGGAGAAGGGGGAGGAGGATTTTAGTGTGCAGACAGCTGAGCAGTTGAAGGAGACTGTTGCGTCTATACTTAATCTTGTACAGGCGGTTTTGATTGGTATTGCCGGTATTTCTCTTCTTGTCGGAGGTATCGGCATCATGAATACAATGTACACTTCAGTCCTTGAAAGGACAAGAGACATCGGAGTCATGAAAGCAATCGGCGCGAGGAATGTCAATATCATGTGGATTTTTTTGATTGAGTCTGGTATTATAGGCATGACTGGCGGGGCTATCGGCTGCGCAATAGGCATCTCCATCAGCAAGTCTATTGAGTATCTGTCGTCTGCTCAGTTGGGTGTTAATTATCTTAAGGCATCAGTTGCGCCTGAGCTGATAATCGGCGCTCTGTCATTCTCCTTTTTAGTCGGCATGCTCTCAGGCACTTTACCTGCAATGCGCGCAGCAAGACTGAAGCCTACAGATGCTCTGAGATATGAGTGAGTTACTCGTTTTTCGTCTCAACTGCCTAATGCGCTGGTTTTGCGCAGACGCGCAAGATTATATTTTGAGTCAGCATGATATTCAAAGATAAGACCTACTACCTCAGTTATTCTTTTTTTTGCGTGTTTCAAAAAAAGAGCACCTTTTCTTGTTAGTTCATAATTTTTCTTGCTTGGTGTCCCGGACAGGTCCTGATTTACCCATGATGTTTTCACAAAGGCGTCATCTTCAAGTCTCTGCAGTGTCGAATATATCAACGCCCTGCTAATGTCGAAACCAACTTCAGAATCATCGCAGACTTCCTGTTTATATTCCTGAAAGCCCCGGTGAATCACCTTTACAATGTCATAGGCATGTACCGATTCTTTTACTTTTATTATCTGCAAGAGAGCTATTGGCAGTATGCCTTTTGCGATTTTTGAGTCAATCAGATTCAGGATGTTTCTATCATCTTTCTTTTCCATTTTTTACACCTCAGTATATAGATGTTTTACATATTTTTAGATTTCCTATAATATCTAAGAATCGAAAATCATGAAAATGTCAGTTCAATGTGAGTATTTTCATGCTTCTTTCGCAACAATAGCATAGAGGAAAGTACAGGAAATACATAAACTGCACTGGATTTCCGCAGATTTGATTGTCGGGTTATACTTTATAGACAATCAAAAATACTTTGCTTATCTAAAATACATATCCTCCTGTATCTTCTACCATTCCGATTCCTCCGCCGACATCTTTCAGGCGGATATTCTTTCCATCAAGAGTCAGGCTGAAATCAACAACCTCAACGAGATATTCAATATAAGTGAAATTGCTCCATTTTTTGAATCTGAATGTCTCGTGGCTGTAACTTTTCATGCATATGAAGAGATTATTTTTATTTCCTGTAACAATCCATCTGGTATAATCTTCAGCACATGGAAACGCATAGACATCCACATCAGTATACTTATAGCTCTTTTTTGATATAGAGTCATAATAACTAAAATACGAATCAATCCTGTATTCCAGACCCAGAAGTTCCAGATTAGGGATAAAGTATGTCAGTATTGAATTATTTTTAAACACAATCCGCCCCCATCGCCATGGTATGAATGGACCCACAACCACGACTTTTTGAACATAACATTTGCCTGAAAAATCTTTTCCAAACAGCTTGCCTTTAAAATCAAAATAGAGATTTACAAGATCATAACCAAGAAATACCTTGTAATTTTCGCAAATCTCGAATTTCAGTGTCTCATTTTCAGGCTCTATAATTTTCAGGCTGCAGATCTCCTTGTCATTTTTAGAGATATTCAGATTGTATTCTGGAAAACTCCCGCTAAAAGAAGCAAAAACAGATTTATTCTTCACATCTATCGACGTTTTTGATATTTTTATTGTACTCGGGTCATCAACTATACTCTTCTGCTCATCATCATAAGCCCAGCTTACCACATAGCCCTGGTGTTTGTCCGGGCTTAGCTTCTTGTTTTTAAGGTATTTGCCATTGATTTCTACATCACCTGCACTCCTCCCGAACATGAAAAGAAGCTGGGTTTTTGAGCCGGTGTCTGAAGTAAACTTCATGAACCAGTATTCTTTGCCAAATAGAGGCAACTCGTCAAATGAGAAAAAAAGACTGTCAACTGCTTTTCTTTTTTCTTTTCTTATAAACAGCCTTTCAATTGCCTTATAATGATTCTTGGTGTCCGCAATATGACGAATAATTATTTTTCTTTCAGCTTCAGGTAGTTTGCGGATATAGTTCTGTATTTCTTTCGCTGATCCCATTAGTTCTTTGGATTTTCCAAAAATGTCTTTGACTATGTTTTGTTCAATGACCTTATTTTTATATTTTTTTATTCTTTTTTTGTACAAATCTGTTTTTGGCATAAGTTTCACCTGATATGTATATATTTTTTGTATTTAAGAAGATTTTTAATTGGCTCAATATGTATACTTTTACTCAGGTCAAGTTCAATGTAATACCTCAAAGTCCCAAGCACACCCATTTTCTCCAGTTTGCGCGCGGATGTGACTACTTTTTTTCTGGTAATGTATTTTGTTGGTCCAACTTTATTTAATGTCCTTGAAATGTCAATATCTTCTAAAACAATGTTCCTGAATCCTCCCAGTTCTGTAAATACATTTTTTGATATAGAGATATTAAATCCCGGGAGTGTTGCTTTGCCAAGCATGCTTCTTGCATGATAATAGCTATTTGCCACCTTTTCAGCAAACAATAATTTTAGCTTCTTTTTCTCAAATTCAAATCCCAAAGACACGCCTAAATTCCCATTTTCGATATGTGGAATAACTGTTTCAATATAATCTGTACATACCTGTGTGTCTGCATCTATGAATGCAAAGTATTTACTGCACGATCTTTTTGCGCCCAAGTTGCGCTGAACTGCAACAGACTTCACCTTTGAAAAAACAATCTTGTCTGCATACCCTTTCGCAATCTCCACAGTCTTATCTGTACTGTACCCGTCAACAACGATTATTTCGTATGTATGAGATGTTTTCTGATTTTTTATAGCTTTAAGGCAATCTTCAATACACTTTTCTTCATTGTATGTCGGAACAATAAAAGATACATCCATAATAATCACCACACTCTCTTCAACATCCCTGCTTATTCAACACTGCTTTCAATATGATGTTTGATTTTTTGTGTTTCTTTTTTGTTAGTTGAATGCAATCTGCGTGTTATAACTGGCAACATATAGCGCCACAAGAGATACAGGACCACAAGAGCAGCAATGGCCGGATAATACTTCTGGTATTTTTCGTATATCGGTATTTCTTCTCTTACAAAAGATACACTTAGAGGAACAGTACGGTCAAAGACCAGAACACTATTTTCATGTATTGCTCTTATTTGTGTATCAAGACGATAATCTTTCAGTGCGGCACTTTCGTCAATACTTAGTTTTAGTACTGCCCATCCTTCCTCATTGACATCCAGGGTTCCTATATAGTCTGATTTTTCATCAAAATCAATTGGCTGTTCTGATTTTTTGAATATCCTGACAGATACGCTTTCGCCTTTCTTGGAGCCAGTATTTTTTACTTTTAGTTTCAGTTCAACATTTTTATCTCCCGGTGCAATTTTAGGGGGAATTGTTGAAATATCTGTTATTTCAAAATCAGGCCTTCCCATTACAGGGATGTTCAGGTCAAGTATTTTCTCTTTATATTCTGAGCGCGAGCCGGTTGTGTCTTTGTATTTCAGTAAAATTTGCGCAGGATATGTTCCTTCTTTTACTGTTTTGTCTATGTCAATGTAATAGATAGCGCTTTTACCTGAGTCATGGCTGATTGTTCCAAGCATGTACCTGGTTGAGTAACTTGTGGATGACTTAAAGCCGTCCGGCAATATAAGTTCTGATGAAACCATCTGAGCATCAGAATCCCCCACATTCTGTATCTCTACAGTTAGCTTTGCACTGTCTGTGTCTGATGTCAGTTTTGTAGGGTCTGTCTCCAAGCCGCCCACATAGAGGCTGATTTTTTTGCTTTCAATGTCTATTGCAATGTCTTCTGTAACTTTCATCCCACTTTGCGTAGTATAGGCTACTGCCAGTTTGTTCAAACCATCAATTGCGTTTTCATCCACATACAGTGTATAACGCAATGTGATTGGAGACATTATTTCAATAGTACCGTAATCTTTTTTTGCATCTTCCCCAGGTCCGAGTGAAAACGGGTATTCCGGCAGGATTATGACAGATACGTTCTTTGCTTCTTTTGTGCCTGTGTTTTCGAGTTTTAGGATTATGTCAAAGTATGTTCCTGCGGATACGGGGTCTGGGTCTGTGCGCATTAATGTGATATCTAACTGCGAGCCGATGGCTGATGCTGTTGCTGCACATAGCGCAAGCATTAATATAAATCCCATTAGTCCTGTTTTTATGTTTATCATTTTGTCTTTCATATTTAATCAACTCCATATTTAATATTTTTATTATTTCCAAATTCGAATATTACAAGTAGTGCAGGTATTACTGTCACTGCCGCAAGAAAACATGCAGCTACACCGTAACTCATGATTGTTCCAAGGTCTGACATGATGGTCAGTTCTCCAAGGGACATTGCCCTGAATCCGATGAGTGCAGCAAGCGTGGTTGTTGCCATAGGCATAAATACATTTGATAAGGTTATGCTCATGGCTCTTTTAGGTACATTGTGTGCAATTTCCTGCCTGAAGCGCGTTACTGTCTGGATGCCAAAATCAATGCCAATACCCATTATCATGGAAATTACACCTGAAGTCATTGAACTCAGGTTCATGCCGATAAATCCCATGAATCCCATTGACCACAGGACACCGAAAATTATTGTCATAAGCGGGATTATGCCGTGCTTTATTGATCTGAATAGAAAAAAGAGAATTACAAGTATGGAGATTAATGATATCCGGGATGTTTTTTGCATGTCCGGCTGGATGAGACGCATCATAACAGACATCTGAATTTTTTCTCCAGATAATCTCACTGAAATACCGGGCGGGCGAAGGATTTCGCTTATGGCATTGTTCAGGTCTTTTTCAAGTTCTTCAATTTCTTTTGTGTCTGTTATATCTGTTACCCTGAGTCTTATCAGAGCAATTGAGTAATCGCTGCTGATGTAGCTTTCAAGGCGATTGGTTTGCAGGGAGAGGTTTTTTGCTGTGTTTATTGATTTTGGGATGTGACCATTATTGAGGCTTTTGAGGATGTCTGATGCACTGCTTGCACTTTCTACATTGTCTACAAGTATTGCGCGCTCCTGCAGGAGATTCATGTATTCAAGGAGTCTCGGGTCCCTGACATCGCGAATTTCATTTGAATTTGTATTTCTTGGAGATGATTCAAGTACTATCAGCACACTGTCTGCCCCGCCAAATTCTTCTGTTACATAATTCATTGCACTTATCACTTCAATATCTTCCGGCAAAAGGTCTTCATAGCCCGCAGTTTCCATTTCAATTTCAGATGCTAAACTGAATGCAAAATACGAGACTATAAGCATTAATGCAAGTATGAGTAATGGGTGGTAGCTTACAAAGTCCGCGTATATCTTTATCAGTTTTTTATGCATTTTATCGCCGGTCTATAGTTTTCATATCAGTAGAGTATTTTTTATGTATCCTGTCCCTGTATAGCTCGGGAAGGACATTAAAAGCGCAAAATGGTATTATCCTGTTGTCCGGTGTTGCGTAGTGGATAACGCATCTCTTCACACGTTCAATATCATAGTTGTATGCATCCTGAAAATGCATCATTCCTATAAAGAGGGAATTTCTCGTAAATTCGTTGTCAATTACACCTTTTGTCAGAAGGTTCACAAGCGTATTTACAATACTGAATTTGAATGGTTTTTTTTCATGGTCTATCAGAGTTTTGATTTTCTGATGCAGGGTATAACCATGGATAACTTTTTTGTGAGTCATGTAAAGGTCTTCTTTTGAGATTTCATCAAGCAGTGAATAAAGACTGCGAACATCCAGGAAGTCTGTAATTGGAATTATTTTTTTGTCTTTTACAAATACGTAAGTGCCCATACCGCAATGTGGGTGCGCACTGAATTCTACCTGCGGATGCCTGAAGGATGACTCAAGTATTTTTGAGATTGGCAATACAGACGGTACAGGGAAAAAACTTTCTTTTTTTATTTGCCTGTCTGTCTGTTCATTGATTTTTTTTATAACATCTGGTATTGTGGTTCTTTGCTTTACTCTTGATTCCAGCGTCATGCTACCGATAAAAGATATTGGCTGAAAATTGACTGCTTTTATGATGTCTATGTTTTCTGCTGCATATTTTACAATGTCTCCAATTTCATGGTCATTAACGCCATTTATTATTGTTGGTACAAGGACGACCGCGAGATTGACTTTTCTGCATTCTTCAATTATTTTTGCAGTATATTGATGATTTTTGGGGTTTGTTTTGCTAGTGAGCCCATCGAAGCTCAAATAAAGTGCAGTAGCACCGGCATCCTTGTATTCTTTTATTAATTCCGGTTTCTGCGCAATAATGGTTCCATTTGTATTGAACAGTATCGTGGAAAAGCCCATGTTTTTTGCAAGGGATATTATCTCTGTCATATCGCCTCTTAATGACGGTTCACCCCCGCTGAACATTACTGCGCTTACAGGCACAGGACTGTTGGTTCTAAGTGTCTTTAGCATGGATTCTATCTGCCGGATATCGGGCTCGTATATAAATCCCTGGACAGCTGCATTTATGAAACAGTAACTGCATCTTAAGTTGCATCTGTTTGTGACAAAAATAATTCCAAGAATGGTGTGTGATTTATGTGCAGGGCATAAACCGCATGAATACGGGCACTCTGAAAATTGCTTTACCTGGGGGTTATCAATACCGGTCCCGTCATACCTGTATTTTTTGGCGAGGTCATACATCTCTGAATCACCCCAGTATAACTCCTTTGTCTTGCCGTGCTCAGGACATTCTTTTTCAATCCAGACTTTTTTGTTTTCTTCGAATATTAATGCATCCAGAATTTTATGGCATACAGGACATATTGACTTTGTTTTAACCGGCTCCTTTTCTATTCCAGGTAGTATGTTTTTCATCGCCATTTCCTCTCCTTGTGTTTTTCCAGTTTTTGTGTGTATTTCCTGTGCTTTTTATGGGTCCTGTTATAGCTGAGTTTTTCTCCAATCAGTATAAGCGGCGGATTTGCGACAACTGCTGCCGTCATGCTGAAAAAGATGCCAAGTGCAAGTGATAAGCCAAGATGCTGCATCATGGGCATTGCAGATGCCAGAAGGGCAAGAAATCCTGCCATTGTTGTTGTGGCCGAGCCAAATATTGCATAACCGACTGACGGGACTGTTGCAATAAGTGATTCTCTTTGTGTTATGCCTTTATCTCTTTCTTCATCGTATCTTGCCACGATAAATACGCCGTATTCGACTCCGAGCCCAAGTATCATTGCGCCAAGACCGACGGTTGCTATTGAAAGGGGTATGTTGAGCCAGCCCATTGCACCTATTGTCCATATAAGACCCATGGAAAGTGGTATGAATACCAGTATGGCTTTGCTGATTGAACCCTGCATGATTATGAGTAGGCCGAGTATTATCAGTGCAGCAACTATGATTGTGAAGCTTGCGTCATGCACAAGAAGGTCGAGAATTACAATCCTCATTGGAAGAATGCCTGTTACAGACAGTTTTATGCCTGGCGGTTTTGATACCTGTTCAATGTAATTGTTTATGCTATCCGTCACAGCCCTTGTTTTTTCTTCTGATGTGCCGACGCTTGTGTATGCATAGAGTAGTGTTGCAGTATAGTCTTTGTTGAAAAACATTGCAGAGTCAGGTATATCTGAAAGGTTTGCCCTGACATCATCCAGTGTGGATGGGACCCCGTCCATTGTGTTAAATATTGTGCCTATTGACTGAATCCTGTCAATTGAAGATTCATCGGCAAGTAAATCTTCGAGGTCTACCAAGGACTGGATGACTTTTGGGTCGCGTATGTCTTTTGGAGCTGATTGTATATTTGAGTCAGGGTCAAGGCGGACAAGTACAAGTATGATGTCCTGTCCCCCGAATGTGTCCGATATTTTGTTTCCCAGTTTAAATACCGACAGGTTCTGGGGCATCTCTTTGTTGATGTCTGTCTGTATCTCTAATTTTGTCAGTCCTGAAGCAAGAATTATGGTGACTATGAGTGTGATTAAGAACATGATTTTGTAATGCCTGCTCTGTATATCTGCAAGTCTTTCGAGCATTTTTTCAACTAATGATAACGACATAGTGTATTAAAATAGATGAATAGGTTTATATGCTTTTTTATGGAATAGTCTATATTTTTGTATATTGTGCCGATTTTCAGTGATTTGTCTGGTATCCTGAAAGTTTCTGTTGCGCCTTTGATTATTGGTGCGCTTGTGTTTTCGTTTTCGTTTTCGTTTTTTGTCGGGATGCTTTCAGGGACTTTGTCTGCAATGCGCGCTGCAAGACTGAATCCTACTGATGCTTTAAGGTATGAGTAGAAATAAACTCTTACTGTTTTAAGAAGTACATCTACTAGACCTTCTGTATAATAAACTGAATTGAATGCAATTCAAATCGACTGACTCGACAGAACAATATGCGATGTTCTAAGGTTCAAGATACCATGAATTTACATCTCTTTTATAGATAAACTCTTGAGGTAATAATTTGTATTCTTTATCCTTCTCATCAATTACAGTTACATTCGCACGTATTTTTATTTCCTTTTTTGACTTAGCGACATCTTCAGGAATGGAAAAATGACCTGATACACCTACACCACCATTCAATTTCTACAACTTCTCTCCTTTGTAATAATTTACTGGATTAAATATTGTCTTTTTATTATCAACAAATAATTTGAGAAACACCCTTAATTTGACAGGAAATTTTTCAAGAGGAAAAACACTGAACCCAACATCTGATAGTCTACGTTTTAGACCGGATTTCAAATTCTGAGTAATCTCAAAACTAATTCGAGGTACATTTTTAAATCGCTTTTTTCTAATTAGATCCGCCACATATGGCCCAAGGAACAGACCTAAAATAAATAACATAATAGTAATAAACAATCCAAATAAACTATATTCATATAATGGTTCGGGTAGAGGTAGAGGT
>Ga0164318_10002039_pt1 | contig 18515 bp, 19 predicted proteins | sample GuaBasSedimGuay9_FD_113734 | JGI IMG/M metagenome (GOLD analysis project Ga0164318, IMG submission 113734) | Subseafloor sediment microbial communities from Guaymas Basin, Gulf of California, Mexico - Guay9, Core 4571-4, 0-3 cm | ecosystem: Environmental > Aquatic > Marine > Hydrothermal vents... | reverse complement strand
GACTTCAACAGATGGCTGGTAGACAATGGTTTCATGGTACTTGAAGATGGAGTAAAAACTGTAAACGAATCTTTTCACGGTGTAGACTGGTCAAAAACAAGAGCTTATGCAATGGGTCTTTCAGGTATAAACCTGAATATCCGTGGAAGAGAAGGCAGGGGAATCGTTGAACCAAACGAGGCAGAACCACTTATGAAAGAAATCAAAGATCTGCTTCTCACGCTTAAAGACGGTGACACAAGGGTTATCCGGTCGGTAAAATTCGCAAAAGACATCTACTCCGGCGGCTATGTTGACAGAAGTCCGGATATAATCCCCGGAACAGACACCGGATACAGAGCAGACTGGGGATGCGTTACCGGAGGCGTTGGATCTCAGATTCTGTACCCCAACAACAGGCACTGGAACGGGGATCACTGTCATGACTCAGACCTTGTGAAGGGAGTTCTCTTCACAAGCTGGAAACACAAGACAGAGTCTCCTTCCATTGTTGATGTCGCACCAACAGTTCTCAGTATGCTCGGTGTTGAACCACCGGGTTACATGGATGGGAGAACCCTGTGAACAGAAGAGATTTTCTAAAAAATGCCATGCTCACACCTGCCGCTTTAGCAGCCCTGTCCACCGGTTGCGGCAAGACAGCCGGCAGGTCAGGTAAGAGACTCATCGTTCTTGGTGTAGACGGTATGGACCCCAACCTCGTTCAAAGTTTTGTCGAGCAGGGTTTCATGCCCAACACCAGAAGGCTTATGGAAATGGGCAGTTTCAGCAGTCTTGGAACATCAACACCTCCCCAGAGCCCAGTTGCCTGGTCAAACTTTATTACAGGAGCGCCGCCTCCAGTTCACGGGATCTTTGACTTTGTGCACAGAGACCCGGAAACAATGCAGCCTTTTCTGTCTATTTCAGAGGTGTCACCACCGGATTCCACTCTTGACATCGGAAAACTTCATCTTCCAATATCAGGTGGAGGAGTAAACCTGCTGAGACAGGGAACACCATTCTGGAACACACTTCTGGAAAAAGGAATACCCGTGACGATGATTAAACTCCCGGTGGACTTCCCCCCTCCTGACCCGGACCACAACGGCCTTTTCCTCTCAGGGCTTGGAACTCCGGATGTCAGAGGAACACAGGGCAGCTTTACCTTTTTCACAGATGATCCGGGATCAATTTCCGATGACACCGGTGGAGGGATTGTTGTACCTGTGAGGGACTACGGTGACGGCTGTTACACCTGTCGTATAGACGGCCCGGCGAATTCACTCATAGAAAACAGTCCAACAATGACAGTTGAAGCAAAAGTCTGGATAGACAGAGAATCCAGAGCAGTGAGGATCGATACGGGAGACGATTCAGTTGTTATCGGAGAGAGGCAGTGGAGCCCGTGGATACGCTTCAGTTTCCACGCTCTTGGACCACTGTCAACTGTACATGCCATAGGCAGATTTTACCTTAAAGAAGCTTCACCGAAGTTTAAACTCTACCTGTCACCTCTTAACCTTGATCCGGAAAACCCCGCTCTTCCCATTTCCAGCCCGGACTGGTACTCGCGGGATCTGGCAGAGGAAAACGGCCTGTTCTACACACAGGGATTTCCTGCCGATACAAAAGCCCTTTCAAGGGGCATTTTTAACGATGACGACTACCTGTCACAGGCAGACATTGTGCTTGAAGAGAGAATGAGTCTGTTCCACTCGGTTCTTTCCAGCTACAGAGAAGGACTGCTGTTTTTCTACTTCACCAGCCTCGATCTGAATGTTCACATGTTCTACCGGTCCATGGATCCGGCAAGCCCGCTGTTTTCTTCCACGGAGCCGAGATTCTCCGGAGTTATTGCCAGCCTGTACTCCAGAATAGACAACGCTGTTGGAGAAGCCATGAAACTTCTGGATGACAGAACGGAGATCATACTGCTTTCCGACCACGGATTCGCCCCGTTCAGAAGAAGTTTCAATCTCAACAGTTTTCTTGCTGCCGAAGGTTTTGCCAGCATATCATCGCCATACCAGCGGAACAACGATATGTATGCCTGCCTTGACTGGAGCAGAACAGGGGCTTACGGTCTTGGTCTTAACGGACTCTACATCAATCAGGCAGGGCGGGAAAAAAACGGAGTGATCACACTTTCAGACAAGAGAAACCTCATGGAAAACCTGAAATCTTCCCTGGAAGGTGCAGTTGACCCGCTCACAGGCCAGAAACCTGTTAAGCACCTGTTTATTCTTGAAGATCTTTACCCGGGGTTTCAGATGCCGCCGTGGGCTCCGGATATGGTTGTGGGTTACTCACATGGATACAGAGCAAGCTGGGAAACAACACTGGGCGCATTTCCTGAAGATGTAATAAGTGACAACATGGATCCCTGGAGCGGAACTCACTGCATCTCACCTGATGTGTGTCCCGGATCCCTCGTTTCCTCTATCAAAAACATGCCTGAAAGCCCTACTCTTACTGGAATGGGATCTGTGATCAACACAATACTCACCGAAGAGGATGGTGCTTCGTGAACACCCTGTTCGATATTCTGCTGTTTCCGTTCAGATATCTGGATCCACTCTGGGGTCTTGCGTGGATAAGCGCTCTTTCGGGAATTATGATGATTCTTGTTTTTAAGAAAACATCAAATCAGCAGGCAATTTCAAAGTTAAGAAGGAAGATGGGCTCCCGGGCACTGGGTATGCTGCTTTTCCTGGAAAGCCCCCTTACCGTAATAAAACTGGCCTTTTCACTGATCACAGATAATTTTGTCTACCTGTGGCATCTGTTGAAACCAATGCTGATAATCACAATACCGTTTCTTGTAACAGCGGCTCAGCTTGATGCCAGATACTCACGGGAACCTCTGGATGCCAGCCATCCTGCAACTGTTACCGTGTTGTGGAAAGACTCCATACCATCGGCCGGAACAGCATCTCCGGAATACGGTGTTGTGATCTCCCCTGTTGTAACCATTCCGGACTCTCTGGAACAGAGCTTTTCGTTTACAGGAACCGGCGGTTTGTTTGTTTTTTCAGAAATGGGTGTCCGACTGGGCACCGCAGGGCAATCGGGATCAATCATGGTGAGAGGTACGGAAAAAAGAGGTATAATTCAATCTCTGTTTCGCCCGTGGAACGGGGTTCTCGAGCCGGGGACTGCAGGTATGCGTTCAACTATCCAGGAAACCCGTTACCACATTTTAGGTGGAAGATGGAGCTGGTTTGCAGTGTTCCTTGTTTTTTCCAGTGTATGGGCAATTATTGGGGCAGTTGTGTTCAAGGTAAAAGTCTAGCTGCTTACCGACGAAAGGTGTGCAATGCCAAAATTGAAATTCAAAATTGATAACGAGCTGAAGATCCGGCTCGATAAAGTGTCTGAGGCCGGTGGATACTCTTCTGTAGAAGAATTTGTTCTGCATATAGTGGAGAGAGAGCTCGATAAGCTCGATCCCGGTTCTGAGGAATCCGAAGAAAACATCCGTAAAAAACTTGAGGGGCTGGGTTACATGGGATAGAACTGTGAAACACTTGCGAATAGTTCCGAATTAGGCATATTTTGTCGTGTCAGAGAGAAAAAGACAGGAGCATTTATGACTGATATGCATCCCATTCAGGTTACAGAACTCAGTAAGCAGTTTCCCCGTAAAAAAAGGCTGGGTTCTGTCCATGCTGTTTCAGATATATCTTTCAATGTAAAACATGGCGAGATTGTCGGTTTTATTGGTCACAACGGTGCCGGAAAGACAACAACCATCAAGTGTATCCTCGGTCTCCTGAAGCCGTCGGAAGGCAGTATCTCCCTGTGGGGTAAGGCTCCGGCGGATTCAAGAGTCAGAAAAAGACTGGGATATGTCCCGGAAAACCCGGATTACGATAACTCTTTCACTCCCATGGAGTACATGAATATGTTCGCCTCCATGCGCGGTCTTGCAGGTACTCAAAATGACTGGAAGAAACTGCTGGGGAGAGTAGGACTGGCCAGATGGGAAACCACCGGTATCAAACAATTCTCCAAGGGAATGAAGCAGCGGATGAGCCTTGCTATTGCTCTTCAATCAAACCCTGACCTTCTGGTTCTTGATGAGCCTACAGGAGGTCTTGACCCTATTGCAAGAAAAGAGTTTAGAGAGATAATTCTGGAAGAAAACGCAAGAGGTGCATCTGTTTTTCTGTCATCCCACATTCTGTCCGATGTGGAGACCATCTGCCACAGAGCTGTTATTCTTGCCGGAGGCAGACTGGTTGCGGAAAACTCCATGGAAAAGCTTCTGGGGGAAGAAAACCTCTACAGAATCACAGTTATCAGCCGAAAAGACGGAAAAGAAGTTGAAGAGGTCATACCGGAGGCAGACCTCCAGACCAGAATAGACTCTCTTCGAAGGGACAACATCAGGATTGTCAGAGTGGAGGCTGCAATAAAGTCGCTTGAAGAAGTCTTTCTTACCGCAACTGGAGGAGGTGAATCACAATGAAAGCAGTGTACACTTTTTCCCTTATGACCCTTCATATGCTGTTTCGAAGAAGAACACTGTGGGGAATTCTGCTTGTGATTCTTCTCGCTCTTGCCGGGATTGCATCTGTGCCCAGCTTTGATGTGTCCAATCAGGGCAGGTTTATTCTCGACTTCGGTCTGTTCGGAATCGAACTCGGCTCACTTCTTCTGGCTCTTGGTCTTGCGGCGAATCTCTACCCACGCGACAAGGAAACAAGAACGCTGATGCCGCTTGTTGCCGTCCCCCTTTCCCGGTGGCAGTACCTCCTGGGCAGATTCTTCGGCGCTGCTATCGTACAGGCTGCAGCCCTGCTCGTAACATGCCTCGGACTTATGCTGATACTGCTGTTTCACAAACTGCCTGTTCCCGGCGACCTGCTTCCGGCAACACTTCTGATAATTGTTGAGGGCTGGTTTCTGCTGTCCACGGTTTTCTTCTTCAGCTTCTTTGCCTCACCGCCTCTCAACTGGCCTCTGACAACAATGTTGTTTATCGTCAGTCAGATGAGTGTTTCCGAATTCACTGGACTGCTCCCGTCCGCGCCAGGATTGATGCGCGTGTTACGGATGATTCTGCCTCACGCCGATGTGTTTCATATCAAAGACCCGATTGCCCACGGTTTCTCCATAGAACCGGTTTACTTTCTGATTGCTGTTTTCTACGGTCTGTGCTACTCTGCGTTTATGTTGTCACTGGCTCTGGCTGTGTTCAGGGGGCGTGATCTGAAATGAAAAGTATTGTTACGGTGTGTCTCTCGGCAGTTGCTCTTGTGTTTTTTACGGGCTGCAGAACAGACTACGATATTGAAGAAGTGGCACCTGCAGAATTTCTTGAGTCCTCCGGCGGCGGAGAACATGTTCACGAAGAGTTTGCAGCAGCAGAGGACAGCAGCACTGTTGACGAACACATGGAAGAATCACACGCAGGACATGTCCACGATGCCGGGGCGCGCAACCACGGAACCCAGTGGTTTTTTAATCAACCATGGGCAGCACCCTTTATATGGGGAAAGCTCTTAAGAGATGCAGTGATTTTTCTTTTGCTTGCCGTGGCTGTTTTTGTTGTTTCCGGACGGAGAAAACGAAAATGAAAACAAAAATTCTTGTTCCCGCAACTGCATTGATTTTTCTTTTTCTCTCCGTTGTCTCTGGTTCTTCTGTCTCGCAGAGGGCAACCGTAGACACAAGTCAGCACCTCCAGATTTTCGGCTCCGGTTTCCAGAGACTGAAACACTTTTTCGCCAGTGTTCTGTACCTTCAACTTGATGATTACCACCACATAGCAATGTATCAGGGAATTCCATGGACTGAAAACACCGATTACCTGCCTCAGATGTGGCTGATCGCAAAGCTGGACCCCCACTTCACCGATGTTTACACAGATGCAGCCTACCATCTCGCTATAAATCTGGGTATGGTCGAAGAGGGAATGAGCTTTCTTGAAGAAGGGGTAAAAAACAATCCCGACAGCCTGGACATTCGTTTTGAACTCGCCTACCTGCTGTGGAAAACCGGCGAGGGTTCCGCTGACAATATTATCAATGAAACGATCGCATACAGAACACTGCTCAGAAGAGCAGGTGGAGATGTCAGGCAGCCCTACAATGAGTCGTCATCTGCAACAATCATCGCTGAAACAATAGAAGCACAATCTGATTCTCTCAACCCCTACTACCAGTTTTATAAAACCCGGGCTTTTTTTGAAAGACAAGCCAAGAGAGCAGGGCTTTTCTATCCTGACAGTGTGTCAACACCTGAGTATTTAAGACAATTGGACGGTGTTCAGTGAATGTAACCATACCACAGGAACTGGCTGCAAGAATTGTCTGGTTCTGCAGCCGCAAGAATGTTCAGACCGGCGAAACGATCATCGACAAAAACAGCACAGACAGAGACCTTTACATCATCAGCCGTGGACAGTTCAGGGTCCATGATGATTCAGCAGGTGAGGACTTTGTTCTCGCAATATTGAGGAGAGGTGACATTTTTGGTGAAATGTCATTCCTGGATGGATCTGCAAGATCGGCATCAGTTACCGCCACATGCAGCGGCAGCCTGCTTATAATGGGAGAAACGGAGTTCTCTACAATGCTGGCGAAAGAACCTGAAGTCGCAGTTCTTTTCCTGCGTTTTCTAGCTGGGGTTGTCAGTGGAAGACTGAGAGTTGCAAACGATGCACTGCTTCAGGTGGCATTCGGTGACGGCGAGGTAATCAACCAGGAATTCTCCCATCTGAAAGAGGCAATTGCCGAAATGCATGCAGCTGTGAGGATGGAACTGGAAGGAACCTAGTACTCTGTAAACCCTAAACCTTCGCATCCTGCTCGTTCTTTAGAGCCTCAGCTGCGTTACTGATTTAATTGCATAGCGGTGCTATGCGCATAAACCAGCGCCTTGCTGAGACTCAAAATAACTTCGCACTATACTGAAGTATTAAGATATACAGAGCACTAGGAGCTTGACCGAGAATACAACATCGGCATTAGACACCACACGAACGGCTGCAAAACACGCCAATCATCGTCAAATAGCGCTGCTATTATCCTCTAATCGGCATGCTTTTCGTCTCGTCCGTGAGGCGCTACTACTCAATGTCTATTCTCGGACAAGCTCCTAGTCGTCATCCATGTGGATGGGATAAACCTCCCACAGAAAGCTTGAACCACCTTCAATCGGAATGTCGGAAAAGGAGTAAGTTCTCCACTGGCAGTCTTCGATCCTGAAATCGTACCATCCTTCTGTTACCTGAAAAACAGCAGAGCTGTCCGGCGGGAGAATGGAGAGACCCAGCATGTCTATCCACTTGTCTCTGCCGGATTCAGTAACCCAGACAAAATAGAATTCCGTGGATGTGCAGTTTTTTATCTCTACAGTGGCACTGAGCGTTCCCGCCGCAAGTGAAACTGTCAGCAGAAACAACAGCAAAACAGATACTTTCATCTCTTCTGTTTAACTCCCTTCCTGTGCTTCTACTTCATCGGGGCTCCGGAGTTCCCTGAACCATGGATAGACTTATCCGTTTTCTTGCTTTTTCCACGCCTGTAACGGTAACATCAACCTTCATTCCCACACGGACAACCTCTGACGGATGGTTTATCCATTTCCGGCTGAGCTGGCTTACATGAACAAGACCGTCTGTGTGCACACCTATGTCTACAAATGCGCCGAAATCCGTAACATTTGTCACCAGCCCCGGCAGTTTCATTCCATCTTCAAGGTCATCAATGGAAAATACATTACCAAACGAGAAGGCTTCAAATTCACTTCTGGGGTCCCTTCCAGGTCTTGCAAGTTCCCGCATTATATCGCGAAGAGTAGGCATCCCGTGCTGTTCCGATACATAATCATTCAGTCTGATTCTCTCTCTTGCTTCACGGTTGTTCATAAGCCCCTGAACATCAGTTCCGGCGTCTGACGCCATTCTCTCCACCACAGAGTAGCTTTCAGGGTGTACAGCACTGCCGTCAAGAGGGTTAGCCGCTTCTGAGACTCGGAGAAACCCGGCACACTGCTGGTATGCAACCGGACCGATGCCCGGTACCTTTTTGAGCTGGGCTCTGGAAAGGTATTTTCCGTTCTCATCTCTGTACTCCACTATTGAAGAAGCTCTTGTGCGGCTTAAGCCAGACACATAGGAAAGCAGTCTTGCACTTGCGGTGTTAAGGTTTACCCCCACAGAGTTAACACAGTACATCACCGTGGAATCCAGAGCCTGCTTCAACAGCTTCTGGTCTACATCGTGCTGGTACTGCCCTACACCAACACTTCCGGGATCAATTTTTACAAGTTCTGCAAGAGGGTCCTGCAGTCTTCTTCCGATTGAAACCGCACCCCTTACCGTAAGGTCCAGATCAGGAAATTCCTCTCTGGCAATCTCAGAAGCGGAGTAAATTGAAGCACCGCTTTCGTTAACCATTATCACAGGAATATTCAGCTTCAGCCCGCGAAGAAAACTCTCTGTCTCCCGCCCTGCTGTCCCGTTTCCAACTGCCATGTACTCAATGCGGTGTTTCCTGACCAGCCTTGTAACCTCGGATGCTGCCGCATCTGTTTTGCCTGTGGTGGGAAATATTGTGGTGTGCTCCAGAAGCTTTCCCTGCTCATCAAGGCACACCGTTTTACACCCGGTTCGAAATCCCGGGTCAACTGCCAGTACCCTTTTGCCGCCAAGAGGAGGTGCCATGAGCAGCTCCCTGAGGTTCACAGAAAACACAGCTATTGCTTCTTTGTCGGCTTTCTGTTTTGAAACAAGTCTTGTTTCTGTTTCCATCTGAGGTCCGAGCAATCTCTTGAAACCATCCTCAAGCGCGCTCCGAACCAGAACACCCGCCGGGTTCTCCCTTAATGGAAAATGCTTTGTAATTATTGAAAATGCCCTGTCTTCATCAACACTGACACTGAGATTCAGAAAAAGCTCGCTCTCCCCTCTTCTCATGGCCAGAACCCTGTGGGAAGGAGCAGTTGCAACCTTTTCCGACCAGTCAAACCAGTCCCGATACCTGCTTCCGGCTTCCTCTTTCCCTTTGATTACCCTGCACACGAATCTGCCCTGTTTCAGATACAGGTTTCGCATCCCGGCTCTAACATCAGGGTGAAGTGTCATTCTCTCGGCAATTATATCCGCCGCTCCTGCAAGTGCAGCATCAGAATCTGGCACGCTTTCACCGGTGAACTGCAATCCCAGAGCTGCAGGGTCATCGGTGTCATTCTGCTGCAGAAGCAGATCGGCAAGGGGTTCAAGGCCGTTTTCTGCGGCAATGGTTGCCCTGGTTCTTCTTTTGGGGCGAAATGGAAGGTAGATATCCTCAAGCCTGGCAAGTGATGATGCACCGGCTATCTGATGCTCCAGCTTATCTGTGAGCAGATTGCGTTCTTTAAGAGAAGAAACAACAGCAGTTTTTCTTTTATCCAGCGCCTGCAGTTTCTGCCATGTCTCCCTGACAGACTGAAGAACAACTTCATCCATACCTCCGGAAACCTCTTTCCGGTACCGCGCGATAAATGGAATGGTTGCCCCCTGCTCCATAAGAGCAAGAACATTTTCTACCCTCTTTAAATCCAGGTCCAGTTCAAAGGCCACACTGTTATGAAAACTCATTTTCTCTCCGTGGTATGCTTCTTCTTAAATGATAGATAGGACTTGCTGCTTCAAATTCACCGTCGAATTTGACCTGCATATACGCTTATTGTGCGGCTTTTGTCAACAGTTTCAAAACATCAGGATAAGTACTATTCCCTTCCGTCTCGCTCAAAATACCATTGCGCCAGAAGCCCGGCAATAACATTACCAGCTACCGTTACAACTTGCAGTATTTTGTATTTGATGCCCATAAACAGCCCTAATACAACAACTAGAACCGCCGACGCAAAGAAAAATACGCTGATCGGATGCAGACTTTTAAGAAAACTGATTATCCGGTTCATCGGAAAACACCCCTGACTGCATTCTTCATGAGAGTTCCCTGCTTCTCCAATCGTGTAGTACGAACCATCAGTGCAATACCACGCACTTTACTGAACCGGTCTGCTCACCGGCAACCAGTGAAGAAGCAATTACAACAATAAGGACTGCAGTTCTATACATTTCCTTCTCCTCTCCGATACCGGATTATCGGCAACTCTGAGTAATCCCGGCAAATATTTACCGAAGCAGAAAATGGCGCAGGAGGAAAACAATGTCAATGATGATAGTATCCAATAAAAGGCTGATAGATGCAAACATAACACTGTATTCTATGTGGGAGTCAGGTTTTTATGTAAGCTCCCATTCGACAACCGCATAGGCATTGTGGTTGTGGATGCTTTCGTGATTCTCGGCGGTTACAGTAAACTGTGTGATCCTGCTGTCTGCCCTGAGTTTTTCAGCAACATTGCGCACAATGTCTTCAACAAACACAGGGTTGTTGTAGGCCTGCTCGGTTACGAACTTCTCGTCAGGGCGTTTCAGGATGGTGTAGAGCGGTGAAGAGGCTGATGCTTCTGCTATTTCAACGAGCTCTTCTATCCAGATCATTACGAAAGAACCGTCGGGAAGTTGCCTGGTTCGCACATCCATTGTGATGTAACCCCGCTGGTTGTGGGCACCGCTTTCGCTTATCTCTTTGCTGCAGGGGCACAGGGTGCTTACAGGAACGGTTACCGTAAGAACAAAGTCATGTGTGCTGGCTGTGGACTCACCTGTAAAAACGCAGTTGTAGCTCATCTTAGCTTCCGACTTCGAGACAGGAGCCTTTTTTGTAAGAAAGTATGGAAATTCTATGCGTATTCTAGCAGATTCCGCCTGAAGAGTCTGTTTCAGTTTATTGAGAACGGTGGGTATGGTGCTGCCTGTGAACCTGCACCCGCTGGAGGTAAGAACTTCAAGAAAGCGGCTCATGTGAGTGCCTTTGAAGTGGTGAGGAAGACTCACGGACATCTGTATATCCGCTACTGTTCGCTGTTCTCTGTCTTCCCTGTCGAGTATTGTGATAGGGTAGCTGAGGTTCTTTATTCCAGCCTCTTTCAGAGCGATATTTCTTGTGTCCGGAGTATTCTGTACGTCTTTCATCCTGTGTATCTGCACCCTGTTGCGGCTGTTTCTTTTACTTCCACCATGCTCAACTGTGGAATATCCGTCTTTATTCTGCTCCACAGCCACACGGCGATTGTTTCACTGGTGGGGTTTTCCAGGCCGGGAATGTCGTTGAGGTAGCTGTGGTCAAGCTGGTCTATTACAGGCTCACAGACGCTCTTTATCTCTCCGTAGTCCATTACCCAGCCTGTTTTCTCTCCAACAGGCCCGGACACGTAAACAATCACGGCAAAGGTGTGACCGTGGATGTTTCCGCACTTGTGGCCATCGGGCAGGTGTGGAAGACTGTGAGCCGCATCAAACTTGAATTCTCTGTAAATCTCCATTGTTTCTCCTAAGGCATACCGGTAAATCTGTGTGTCTGAAGACTCAGTCGCCACTTCGGGTGTGCAATACAGTAGTCGATTGAAGCTTTTAGATTCTGTTTATAGTCTGCGTTGTACATGGGCTGTATCCAGAAGTGGGTAAAGTTCATGTTTTCATACTGCCGGGGATCGATACCTTCCTGAGGAAACACAATTTTGATTTCGTCTCCGGCGTTCAAAACTGTTACTGTACCCGCTTTGGGGCTTATACATACCCAATCAGGGTTTTCCGGAAGGACAAATGTGCCGTTCGTCTCCAGGAGAATGTTATATCCTCTTGCGTGAAACTCTTTTATCAATTTTTCATCAAGCTGCATCAGAGGCTCGCCGCCTGTGCACAGAACATTTAACGGTAAAGAAGATCTCCACTTCTTCTGCACGGCATCGGCAAGCTCCTGTGCAGTAGCAAACACTCCACCGCCTTCACCATCAGTTCCCGTAAAATCCGTGTCGCAAAAACTGCATTTAAGATTGCAGCCCTCGAAACGCAGAAGCACTACTGCAGTTCCGGTTTTTGCACCCTCACCCTGAAGCGTAAGCAACATTTCTTTTACTCTGTAATCAGCCATGCGTTTTCTCTCTGTACACCGCAGGGTCTTCCAGATCGTTTGCTCTGAAACCCTCAAGACGTAGAATACAGGCATCGCACACACCGCAGCTCTTACCGTTTTCGTCGGGCTGGTAACAACTGAGTGTCATGCCGTAGTCTACACCCAGCTGTATTCCTTTTTTGATTATCGCCGCCTTTGTCATGTACAGAAGAGGAGCTTTGATTGAAGGTGGCCTGCCTTCAACAGCTGTTTTAGTTGCAAGGCTGGCAAGGTTCTGAAAAGCATCGATAAACTCAGGGCGGCAGTCGGGATAGCCGCTGTAGTCAAGCGAGTTGACGCCTATGAATATGCTGTCTGCGCCTCTTGACTCTGCAATTCCCAGAGCAATGGCGAGGAAAATGGTGTTTCTGGCAGGAACATAGGTTGCCGGAATTTCTGTGCTTAAATCGGTTCTGTTTTCCGGCACGGCAATGTTATCGGTTAGAGCCGATCCTCTGAAAGGCTCTGTGTCGAGATCTATCACAATGTGTTCTTTGACCTTGTAATGCTCTGCAATTTTCTGTGCTTTCTTCAGCTCCAGGGTGTGTTTCTGACCGTAGCTGAAGGAAAGCGCGGTTATCTCCAGTTTTTCAGCGACTGCCATTGCAAGCACCGTTGTGGAATCCAACCCTCCGCTCAGCAGAACAACAGCCCTGTTCATTCCACTGCAATCTGAAGGTCTTTGATTTTTGTGAGCAGAGTTCTGTAGCTGACACCCAGAATCTCAGACGCTTTTCTTCTGTTGCCGCCGGACTGGGCCAGTGCCGACGTGATAAGGGTTTTCTCTCTGGCTCTGGCTGCAGCTGCCGCCTGTTCAACCAGTGAACCTTCCGGCTTTTTCCCTGAGAATTCAAGCATCTCCCGTGTAATAACCTTTTCACCGGAGTTAACACAGGCGCGTCTGACCATGTTTTTAAGCTCCCGGATATTACCGGGCCAGCTGTAGTTGCGCAGTGAACACAGTGCCTCTTCTGTAAATGAGCTGCCATTGTATAGTTCCAGATAGTGTTGTGCAATCAGAATCACATCGTCTCCCCTGTCACGGAGAGGGGGAAGATTCACCGGAAATTCACTTATTCTGAAATACAGGTCCTGCCTGAATTTATTCTTTACAACCATTTTGCTTAGATCTCTGTTGCTGGCTGCAATCACCAGAGCGTCTGACTTCTGCTCTTCAGTGCCGCCTACCGAGTGATATGTACCTGATTCGAGTACCCTTAGCAGTTTTCCCTGAAGTGTCATATCAAGATCGGCTATTTCGTCTAGAAATATCGTGCCGCCTCTGGCTATTGTGAATCTTCCCGGCCTCGCATCGGTTGATCCGGTGTATGCACCTTTTTCCGCTCCAAACAGCTCACTTTCCATCAGGTTTTCAGGGATTGCAGCACAGTTTACCGGTACAAACGGGCCGTTTTTTCTGCCGCTGCGCTGGTGTATTCTTCTTGCAAGCAGTTCTTTTCCAGTACCGCTCTCACCCATGATAAGTATGTTCATACCGCTTGGTGCCGCCCTCTCAGCTCTCTTTAACGCCTCAAGGTAAACACTGGACTGACCGAGCATTGATTCCGAACTGTCACTTGCCACAGATGACAGTTTCTCAAGTATTTCATCGAGCTTAAAAGGTTTGCTTACAAAATCAGCAGCACCTTTCTTCATGGCATCAACAGCCATGTCTATCGTGCCGAAAGCAGTCATCACAATTACCGGTGTACCTGAAGGAGTACTGTCCAGAACATCAATTCCGTTGTACCTCCCAGGCAGAAGTACATCTGTAAGAACCGCGCTGTAGGAATCAGTCTTCAGGTGTTTCAGAGCTGCATCAGCTGCTGAGACGGCAGTTACCTGCCAGCCGTCTTCCTCCAGAGCAGTCGAGAGCATTACCCTCATTCCGCGCTTGTCTTCAACAAGAAGTATTGTTTTCATCAGCTGCTTTCCAGATGGGGAATAATCACTGTGAATACGGCTCCTCCATCTTTCCTGTTTGCGGCTGTTATTGAGCCGCCCATTGCCCTCACCAGTCTTCTTGTAATGGTCAGACCCAGTCCCATGCCCTCCTGGTTCTGTGCCGTTGTGTACATTGGTCTGAATACCTGCTCCGGAGGATCCGGTAAACCCGGTCCTCTGTCCAGCACCTTGAATATAAAAGCATGTTCACTTGAGGAATCACTGACTGTTACCTCAACACTGGACCGGGGTGAAAATTTCAGGGCGTTGGAAAGAAGATTTTCCATTATTCTCGTAACAAGTACATCGCTCCCCGGTATGGAGACAGGGTCATCAGGAATATCTGTTTTGCTGAAGCTGCAGGAGACCGACCGGCTTTCACAGATTTCTCTGATAATTTCGGCAACGCTGTGTGTCTGAGTAACGCTCTCGATGGAATTCTGGTGGGCAAGGTTCCTGAATGCCTCCACTATCTTCCGCGCAGAGTCAAGCTCCATTCCCGCCTCTTTCAGTATTCCTTCAATTCTCTTCGAGTCTCCCCCTCTTCCCAGCAGATCCAGGAAGCCGTCCAGTGCGCACAGGGCGTTTCCTATCTCATGGGCAACACCTCCTGAAAGAGCTCCAAGATCGGCAAGAGCACTTTCTTCCGCCAGCCGTCTTTCCAGCATCACCGGCGCGGTAACATCTGTGACAAGCACTATTCTCTCGCCGTTCTCACCCATGGTAACTTTGAAACGGAATATCCTGCCGCTCTCTTCCCCATCCCACTCCGTAACGCCCTGATTAAGGTACGGTGCCAGGTGGGCAGTAAGCCTGCTTTCTTCAATACTGCTGCCTATCCGGAAAATATCTGAAGCCTGTCTGTTCCACTGTGAAGGGTTTCCCAGAGAATCGATAACTATCACCGAGGATCCCAGAGCTTCAAGAACCGCTCCGGATCTGGATTCTGCCGCCTCTGCCCTGTTCAACGCTTCAAGCCTCATCTGTTCAAGCTGAGCATCTCTCTCTCCAAGAAGGTCTACAAGTTTACGGAATGAAGCATCAGCCGCTTTTGCGTTGCTGCCGCTGCCGCTCTGTATTCTGTCAGCTTCTCCCAGAATACTTCTAAGCGGATCAAGAACCGTCCGTCTGAGAAATGAAGGAACCATAACAGCAGTAACGGTAAGCGCCACCGCAAAGATCGCGAACATAAACAGTATTACCGTTTTCTCTCCCAGCACCGACGGCATTTCCATCAGCAGAACAACTCTGTATCCGTAAGCTGATGTGTATGCTATCTGATCGGCAGTTTCAAGATCATTCATGGTTATGGTCGGGTACGCAAGTACTTCGGAATCATCAAAAATTACGGCAACAGCCCGAACAGCTCCACCGGGAATGGAGGAGCTTACAATAGACTCCAGTGAACTCTGTGTAGGCCTGATGCCCAGAGCCTGCGAGAGGTACTCTGCCCTTGAGTAAGAAGCACTTTCCAGCGTTGTGCGGGCATCCGAAACTACCAGCCACAGAACAAGAAAGGAAACTATAGCGGCAAGGGCTGACGCGCCTGTTACCAGGGCTGTGAGCCCCTCAACACCCAGAACAAAACGACGAGCACCGCTTTTCAACTTATCTCTCTTTTCCAGTTTCTGTAACTTCTGTATCCATCAACAAATGCCCTGTTTCCGCTTAGAATAGATACTGCGAAGTGCAGAGGCAACCACACGGCTCTTGAAAACCTCTGTTTTGCTGTGCTGCAGTTACGATCCATGAATATGAACCGGTTCCTCTCCCGAAGGGTCTCTGACTTCAGTGAACTACCCATTGTTGCAGCGTGAGCATGTTCAATTACCGTATCTGTGCATCTCTTCATTGCGTATCCTGCTCTGTGCATTCTTACACCCAGATCCGTGTCTTCCCAGTAGATAGGCGCGTAAGCCGTGCTGAACCCTTCAAGCTTCTCCCATGCACTTCTTTTCCACACGGCGCAGGCTCCTGAGGGATAGTCTTCACCGCTTATGTTTTCTCCAGTAACAGCAAGCCCGCGGCGGAAAGCCCACCGGTAACTGCCGTCGTCTGAACCATCAGGCCTGTTGATTGATGGCACCACCACTGCAATATTATCCCCGGATTGATCCAGTTTTTCAACAAGCATTCTGAAAGAACCTTTCGAGGGTACTGTATCGTTGTTAAGAAGCATAAGGAAATTGCCTTCGGCGCGGGACATACCCAGGTTAACAGCATGGCAGAAACCGGGATTCCCGGTTCTCTTCAAGACTGTAACCTCGGGAAACAGCAATGGAAGCCTCTCTGAAGTACCGTCGTCGGAACAATCATCAACCACTATCACCTCAGCTGGAACCGCAGCAGCTTCCCTGAGAATCGCAGGAAGATACTTTTTAAGAATAGGGAGACCGTTTCTTGATGGTACCACCACAGACAGCTGTTTTTTCACCGCACACCTGCTTCACAGGAAATATCTATTCTGTCTATATAAACAGGAGGTCCACTGCTGTGTGTTATGAGAACAGTTCCATCTGAAACATCGGTGCTGTCAAGAACGACCTGGAAAGTTTCCATCTGTCTGTTCTCCGGCCAGTCGGGAAGCACTCTCTCTGTTCTGCCTATTGAATTGTAAACTGAAGGCAGTGTAATCAAGGAGGTTTCAACTGTTACAGACCTGTTTCCTATCTGCAGAACACCTCCGCCACCGGACATCTGAATCAGCAGAGTGCTTCCGGGTTCAACCCCGGGCAGCAGAATCGACTGACCAGCCTCTCCGAGTTCCAGCAGTCTCTCCCTGCTGTTAAACCAGAACATTCTTTCCGTGGGGTCGGCAGTGTACGGGTAAAGCCGCGCTCCCTGCACAATTTCCGGAGAAAGATCTTCAGCTTCGTACCCTGCAGGCTTAAGAGCAAGAAGAAAAACAGCAACAAGAATTATTACCGGAGCCAGATTCCTGTACTTTTTCGCATTAACAAGAACCGTGATCATGGAAAGTGCAAGAAGCAGGGCGGTTATGAGATAAGCAGTTCCACCTCTCACCATTGAAAACCCAGTTGAAACACCCAGAAATGTAAGTATGCTGTCCGTTCCGTCGGCATAGTTGTAGCGACAGAAAGGGTAAGCGGAAACTATGGCGGAAACGGCAATCGACAATACTACCAGAAGTGTTGTTTCCCGCCTGTTCCACACGTACATCAGCCCTGCCGCAAACAGCGGCACCACTGGTACAAACATCCTTCCCGCAGGCGCAGGAAGACCGTGCCATCCGGAACCCAGCCACACGATGAGAACAGTCCAGTAAAGTACCGACGGGATCACTAGTCTCTTGAATCTGGAAGGCTGCTGTTTTGCCAGAATAAACAATCCGGGTATGGCGGCAAGAATCCATGGAGCCCGGAAAACAAACCCCGCCTCCGGGTCAAACAGACTCCACCCGGCATCTGAAAGAGTTTCCAGGGGCCTCTGGAACAGATTCACTTCTATAAGATGAAACGCCTCAATATTCCCGTACCTGCTCCAGAACACTAAACCGCCGAGCAGATAGCGGTCTGCAACCAGTACAGCAATTCCAGCCAGAATCCAGATTGCAGGGGTCAGCCACTTTCCCTTCCTGGCAGGCATACAGGCATACTCCGCAACAAGAATACCTGCGGCAAGGCCAAAGTAGCGCATCTTCAGAGCAACCAGAACAAGTGCGATGGCAAACCGCAAGGCTGTCCATTTTCTGCCTTCAGGGAGCAGAACTGCCACAGTAAACAACAGCAGAGCCATCCATCCGGTCATGGCCAGACCGAAAACGGAAAACCCCGGATAAAGCAGGGCGGCAGCCACTGCAACAGCAGGGTTCGTTAATCTGGCCAGAGCCAGAACCCCCACAAGAGCCAGAATAACAGGCACAATCCGCAGACCGTTCTCACCTGCCAGAAGCCCTGGGGAAACAACAAGCGGGAAAAGCGGCGTGTGGTGGCCCTCGCTGCTGCCTATATCGCCTGCTCTAAAATGAACCTCAGAAAACCTGCCTGCTGAAATACCGCTGAGCCTGGAAGCCTGTTCTGCAAACCGTACCTCGTCACCGTTTATCTCTGCCGATAACACAGAAAGCGCCATAACGGGAAGCACTGCTCTGATTACACCGTACTTTCCCTTTTGAGAAATTGATATTCCCCATGCGATAAGACCGGCAGCAGGCAGTGCTGCTGCGAGGCGCCACCCGTAGGGATGAAGCATCCACAGCCACGCACCTGCGGTAAAACTTAGTACCAGCGGTACAAACCATTTTCCAGTGTGTGCTCGGCCGTTAAGTATAGCTGCCAGAAGCCAGGCTGCCGGAATGATACGACCGGAGAATCCAGGATCAGGCATTCCAGCCAGACGCCAGGCTGCAAATATCCATGCGGAAAACACAGCCATTGCCAGTGAACCGCTGTGGTTCTTCAGAATACTCTTCACAGCAGTTCACCTCCGGAAGAAGCGTGAACTGCAGTATGATTGAACGGCTCGAATTCCTTAAGCAGTGAAACGGTGAGTGTATCACCGGGAGTTACTGTAAAACTGAGTGTGTCTGTTCCTGCAGGAAGTATCAGCATT
>Ga0164318_10002038_pt1 | contig 18538 bp, 20 predicted proteins | sample GuaBasSedimGuay9_FD_113734 | JGI IMG/M metagenome (GOLD analysis project Ga0164318, IMG submission 113734) | Subseafloor sediment microbial communities from Guaymas Basin, Gulf of California, Mexico - Guay9, Core 4571-4, 0-3 cm | ecosystem: Environmental > Aquatic > Marine > Hydrothermal vents... | reverse complement strand
TTCAACTTATTCAAACGATTAGTGATTTATAGGTTTGATTAAATGTAAAAGAGGGAAGATTCTGAAACAAGTTCAGAATGACAGATTCTCTGGAATGATATATTTCTGTCAGTGAATTAGTAAACATCTACAATTCCCGCGAAGGCGAAAATCTGGTAAGTCTCAATAAACAATGATTTTCGTATAATTTTTTAATTTGCAAAAGTGAAATTATTAAAACAAGTTAGTATAATTTAAAAATTATTAAGCGTTTTTAGATCTCCATTTGAATTTTTTCTCTTCAAAAAACTCTATGATAATATTTATTAATATTCCTATTAGACCGATAACAATCATTCCGGCAATAACCATATCTATTCTCGCAATATCGTAAGCATGCGAAATTAAATATCCTAGCCCATAACTGCTGCCGGGCAACATTTCCGCGGCTACGACACACATCCAAGCAATTCCGATTCCAATTCTCAATCCCGTTAATATTACAGGGGAGGCGGCAGGGATAATTACTTTTCTTAAAATTTCTTTGTTCTTAGCTCCCAAGGTAATGGCAGTTTCAATTAATATTGTTTCAACTCCTTTTACACCGTCAACAGTATTTAAAAGAATAGGAAAAAAAGAGCCGATAAAAATAATAAAAATCATTGATATTTGGAGATTTCCTAAAATAGGATGATAAGTTTCTATACCCAAAAGATCGGCGGCGCTCATTAAACCGAACCATGCCAAGGCGAGAGGAATCCATGCTAATGGAGGAATTGGTCTGATTAATTCTATCAAGATACTGGTAAATTCTCTTACTTTTTTAAAATAGCCAATAAAAATTCCCAAAGGAATTGCTATTACAGCCGCAATAATAAATCCTAAAAAAACTCTCGTTATACTGACAAGCGCGTTTTCGTATAAGCTGCCGATTCCTAAAATATCTTTTAAGGGATAAAGCAGAATCACAAAAACACTCTCTACTTTCGGCAGAATTGTTGGTCTATCTATCCAAATAGCAATGATCTCCCAGCTTATAATTACCAGCAACGGAAAAGTTATTTTGAATAATAGTTTTAAGTATTTATTCCCGATTGTTGTTTTTTTAGTTTCCGTATTCATGTTTGTTAATTTATTTATATGCGGAACTTTCATACTTCTTGTTTCTTTTGTCATCCCAGATTTTTTTCTTCTGTAGAAACGAAGCACTGCTTCGTCTCTACGACAAAATTTTCCGGAATGACAAAAAATTCCTCAATTATCAATTTCTTCCTTTGCCTCCTCATAAATGCTAAAATCAAAGAGAATATTCTTAATTTTTTCAGAATCTTCAATCCCTTTTAATTTTCCGTCTAATTTGCCAAGATTGTCCATTTCCTTAACGAAAGTACAATTTCCATTAAACCATGCTTCATCTGTTTCCGTGAAAAATTTAATATTAGGAATAGCTATTTTTTCTACTTCTTCTTCTACCCCCAGCCATTTAGAGCTTGCCTTAACCGCTAATTCAGGACTTTCGTTGATAATATCAGTAGAAACCATCATTAGTTTAAGGAAGTCTTTCAGAATTTCTCTTTTTTCTTTGATCATTTCATCAGAAGCTGCTATAACACAGCAAACATGATTTTTCCATATTCCTTTTGGAGGAAGATCTTGGGAGTAAGCGATAATTTTCCCTACTTCCCTGTTGACCATAATAGCGGGGGCCGGCTGCCAAGCAATAACGGCGTCTATATCTCCTTTTTCCAAAGAAGTAAGCATAGTCCCTTGTCCTTTCATATCAACAATTAACACATCTGTTTTTTTTGCTTGATTTTCCGAATAGCTGACACCACTCGCCTTCAAAGCTGATTCTAACATTACTTTTTGAATAGAAGTGATTAAAGGAAATCCTATTTTTTCTTGACCTTCGCTAGATTTTATCCACGAAATAAATTCCGTCCAATTTTCCGAAGGATTGTCCTTTCTAATAACAATAGCCGATCCTTCCGCCTGCAGAGGCGAAACTATTTTTGCCTTGGTTCCTTTGTCAATAAAAAATATTGTTGGCGGCGCTCCGTTCAGATTTATGTCGCTGTGCCCTTGTTCCATTAGAGTCATTGCTTCCGCTCCTCCTTTTTTGGCTAAAACGATTCTAAGATTGGCAATTTTTTTGCCATCGGCGTAAAACTCGTATCTTTCTTTATCTACGATTGATTTTAGATAAATTTCTTTTTCTTTAAATAGTTCCGAATTTTCAGCGGCGACGAACAAAGCAGAATGATGATCGGTAGGTAAATAGGTTATGGTTACCGTAGGCACTTTTTCTGTTTTTACTTCTGACATTTTTGACTGATAAAGAGAATGAGTCACCGCCAAAGCTATCACTGCTATCACGACCAGTATCACGGTAGTTGATTTTTGCGTTTTCATATGTTTATATGTTATTAGTTAAGGTATCTTCAGTTTTTAGAATACCAAAAAACATTACTTTAGTCAAAATTTTGCGGGACGCTTAAAATATAAATCCCTATTTTTTATCATTGTTAAAAAATAACAAGAGTGGTATACTTAATATAGTATTATTACAACTTATTTATGCTTAACATAAAACAAAATTACAAAAACCTGAAGCGAACCAGAGAAATATTAAAAGTTGTGACTAAATACGGACTGGGCTATTTTTTGGATTTCAGTAAAGCGGAAAACGGTTTAAATTTAAAGAAAAAAATTTTTCCAAAAAAAACAACAAGACTGGAAAAAATCAGGCGTTTAACTTTGCCGCAAAGAACGCGTTTAGCTTGCGAAGAATTGGGTCCGACTTTTGTCAAACTAGGACAAATTTTGAGCATTCGCCCGGACTTGATACCGCGTGAGTTTGCAGAAGAATTCAGCAAGTTGCAAGACGAAGTGCCACCATTTTCTTTTGACGAAGTGGAAGAACAGTTCAAAAAAGAACTTGGAAAACCAATTAATGAATTATTTATTGAATTTGATAAGCGACCAGTGGCTGCCGCCTCATTAAGCCAAGTGCATAAAGCCAAGCTGATGAACGGTGAGACCGTAGCCGTTAAGATCCAACGACCGAATATTGGAAAAGTGGTTGAAACGGATATATCTATTCTGTCCGGTCTGGTAAGGTTTATTGAAAAGCGTTTTATTAGCGGACATCTTTTTCAGCCGGTTGAAATAATAGAGGAGTTTTCCAAAACCATTAAAAAAGAATTAGACTTTGTTAACGAAGGACACAACATTGAAAAATTCAGGATTAATTTTAAAGAAAGCGAGACAGTGCACATTCCAAAAGTTTATTGGAAATTAACCACAAAAAGAATATTAACAATGGAATTTATAGAGGGAGTTAAAATATCTAAAATAATTAATTCAAAAGATTCCAAGTTTAACAAAAAGATAATTTCAAGTCGCGGCGCCGATATGATCTTGAAACAGATATTAGTAGACGGTTTTTTTCATGGAGATCCACACCCGGGAAATATTTTTATTATGAAAAACAATATCATTGCTCCGATTGATTTTGGAATGGTCGGAAGAATAGAGAAAAGTACAATGATAAATATGGCTGATTTTTTGATAGCGACTATTAGCAACGATGCTGATAAAGTAGTCAGGATTTTGGAAAATATGGATATAATTGATTCAGAGATGGATTTGAAGAAAATAAAAATTGAGATCAGCTATTTTATAGATAAATATTATAATGTTCCTTTGAAAGAATTGGAAATAGGAAAAGTAATTGAAGAAATTGTGGAGGTTATGATCCGACATCAAATTAAAATCCCAAATGATCTGGTTTTGTTGACCAAAGCCCTTGTGACAATAGAAGGAGTGGGAAGAGAACTTGATCCTGATTTTAATATGGCCACAAGAGCAAAGCCTTTTGCAAACAAATTGATCAGACAAAAATATTCTCTGAATAATTTATTAAAAGTAAGCAGCAAATTTGCGGAAGAGTTTTTTAACTCTTTAAAAATTTTCCCGAATGAATTTTCGTATTTAGTTAAAAATCTAAGAAAAGGAAAATTCAGTATTAATCTTCAGCACAAAGGTTTGGAAAAATTAATTTTGGAAATAGATCGTGCCAGTAATCGTTTATCTTTTAGTATGATCATTTCATCCTTGATAATTGGTTCCTCATTTATTATTCTGTCAAACAAAGGTCCTTTTATTTTTAATTATCCGGTTTTCGGGATCTTTGGCTATTTAATAGCTGCGGTCTTGGGCTTGTGGCTGGTTATTTCCATTATTAGACGGGGCGGGTTATAAACTTAGAACTTTCTCACTCTTTTTATCGGGTAGATCAAAGCCCTCACTTTGACCTTGTTACCCGAACCGTTTTAGATTCAAGCGAGGGCTTGAACCTACTCGATACATGATTAAGCGAGAAAATCCTAAAATTATTTAATTAATAAATAAAAAAAGAAAGGGGGTGACAATATGTCCGATTTTCTAAAAAAAGTAATTCTAACAACATTGGGAACAGTATCTCTAACAAAAAAGAAGACAGAAGCTCTGGTTAAAGATCTGGTTAAACATGGAGATCTTACTCAAACTGAAGGAAAAAAACTTATCAATGATCTGACAAAAAATGTGGAAAAAGAGAGAGATGCCATAGAAAAAAACACGGAAAAAATAATTAGAAATATTCTGAAAAAAACAGAAATTCCAACAAGAAAAGAAATTGCTGACTTGAAAAATAAGATTGAGCAATTGAATAAGAAAATAAACAAGAAATAGAAAACAGAAGAATAAAGCAATATTGAGAAATATAAATATGTATTTTGAGTATTGTTTTTTATACAAGCAAAGTTGATATATCTAAAATCAGTAAAACTTACTCAACATTCATAGCTATGGTTGTCATATCGACCATAGCTATGTTTATTGACAAAAAAGACTTATAGTTATATTATAAGAAAAACGTTATTTATAAGGATTAAATATCCAAAATTATGATAATTCCGGATTTTTCAAGAGAAGAAAGGTTATTTAAAAAAGGATATAAAACCATTGCTGGTATAGATGAGGTCGGACGCGGTCCTTTGGCAGGTCCGGTAGTGGCAGCAACCGTTGTTTTTGATAATAACGATAAAAAAATAAAAGAGCTGATTAAATTTGGAGTTAGAGATTCTAAAATGTTATCTTCCAAAAAAAGGGATTTTTTATACGATGTAATAATAAAAGATTGCAATGATTGGTCAGTTGGCATTGTTTTAGAAAAAATTATTGATGAGATAAACATACTTGAAGCAAGTTTGCTTGCTATGAGATTCGCTGTTGAAAAGCTAAGCATTCAACCTGATTTTTTGTTAGTTGATGGAAATCACACAATTGAAAATTATCCGGCAAACCAAATAGCTATTCCGAGCGCAGATCAAAATGTTTTTTCCGTAAGCGCGGCTTCCATTATAGCTAAAGTTACCAGAGATAGAATGTTAGTTGTCCTTGATAAAAAATATCCGGAATACGGATTCGCGCAACACAAGGGATACGGTACAAAGTTACATCTGGAAATGCTTACAAAAATTGGTCCATGCAAGATACACAGAAAATCATTTGCTCCGGTCAAGAAATTGATTCCAAGATTTACCAAAAAATATTGACTTTATAACTTTTAACTTATATTTATGCCACATCCAAAGAAACGAACAAACCAAACAGCAAAAAATCAGAGAAGATCACATCACGCTTTAAAAAAAATAAATTTAGTCAAGTGTGAGAAATGCGGAAAATCAGTTAAACCTCACCATGCTTGTTCCAGTTGCGGTTATTATAATGGCAGAAAAGTAATTGATGTTTCAAAAAACCTTCCTAAGAAAGAGAAAGCAGTGACAGAGAAACTAAAAAAGAAAGAAGATAAAAAGATTGATAAATAGTGAAAAAACTAAACCTCTTTGTATTCATTTTGTATTTTGTTACAAAAAACACTTTTTAGAACTATTATGTTAAACAGGATCAAACCTCTAATTTTAACTATTAGCATAGTACTAGTCATCATCTCGGTGCCTGTGTTTTTATTAAGCATACAGTCTTGCAGATATGATTGTAACTGTTCAAGATTTTGCCACGGAGAAGTTTGTTGTTCAAAAAAATGTGATAAATTATTACAATTCTTAAAAATAGATAGTTGTCCTGATAAAAACGATGTTTCAAATTTCAAATTTGAAAAAAACAGTAAAACTCCGGAGGTTTCACAGTAACAGTAGCCCTGTGGAGTTTTCGTAATTTAATAATATAGTGTTATGTCAAATAGACATCTGTTCAGATCAATTGTAATGCAGAGTTTGTATGAATGGGATTTTGAAAGTTCTATGATCAAAAATACTGACAAGAAAAAATTCAGCAAGACTGTACTTGATAATATAACGAAAAGAAATATAAAAGAGTATGGATTTAAAGAAAAAAATACTCGTTTTGTGTTTGACACAATAAATGGAATTTTTGAGAACTTTGAAGAGATAAACTCCAAAATAAAAAAACTGGCTCCTGAATGGCCGATAGAACAAGTAACAATAATTGACAGGAATATTCTTAGAATTGGAATATACGAAATTATATTTGACAAAAAAAAAGATATACCGCCTAAAGTCGCGATCAATGAAGCAATTGAACTTGCCAAAACATTCGGTGGAAATTCAAGCGGAAAGTTTGTGAATGGAGTTTTGGGAAGTTTGTATAGAGAGATAGAGAATAAATAAGCTATAATAAATTACACAATTCAAATAAATAAAATAATAATATAGCACAATAATGGAAAAATTTTCAAATGAAGCTGGATATGAAAAAGAGAAAAATATAATAGATGAATATTAAGAAGAATTGGCAATATTTATAATAAAAGAACTTGAAGGGGATAGAAGACTTTTGCGAAAATTAACGATGAAACTAATAGGAACTCACCATGGCGGAGAAGATCTTATAGAATCACTTAATGCAAAAAGTGAGTTTAGAGATCTTGCGGAAAAAATATCTGGATTTCAAAAAAATGGGAAGAGAAACATAAAGATTGGACGTATAACTGTTTAATGGGGAAAAGTGTTCAATGGTTGGGGGAGGAGTTAAGTGAATTACTTAGAGAAGAACTTAAAACAGGAAAAGGAAATATAGATGATATAGATAAACTTCGCAAGAATTAATAATTCATTAAATTAAACAAATGAAAAACATACTAAAACTGGAAGAGAAAATAGGAGTGGTCTTTAAAAATAAGGATCTCCTGAGACAAGCTTTAGTTCACCGTTCTTATTTAAATGAGCACCGTGAATTCAAGCTTGATAACAATGAAAGGATGGAGTTTCTGGGAGACGCTGTTTTGGAACTTGCTTCCACTGAATATCTTTACAGCAAGTTTCCAAATCCGGAAGGTGAACTGACAAATTTCAGAGCGGCGTTGGTCAACGGAAAAATGCTCGCCAAAATTTCAGGTGAACTCGGATTGGGAGATTATTTGATGATGAGCAAAGGTGAAACAAAAGACCTCGGAAAAGCGCGTCAATATCTTCTTGCTAACACTTTGGAAGCGGTAATCGGCGCGATTCATCTTGATCAAGGATATAGAAAATCAAAGAAGTTCATCTCTGATAATATTTTATGCAAAATGAAAGACGTCCTTGAGGAAAAATTATATCAGGATCCGAAAAGTAAATTTCAAGAAAAAGCTCAGGAAAAAGTTGGCGCGACGCCACTGTATAAAGTTATTAAAGAATGGGGACCAGATCACAACAAACATTTTATAATCGGAGCATATTTGGAAGATGAAAAAATCGCCGAAGGAGAGGGAATGAGCAAACAAACCGCGCAGAGAAATGCCGCCGAGAAAGCTTTGGAAGCAAAAGGATGGGGATAAAATGTTTTACAACTCAAACTTAAACACAGCCAAAAAACAAGAAACGCGATAAAGAACGCTCTTGTTTTTTTGTTTGAGATATAACATTTAAGACTTACGCGCTTGCTCCATATTTATATTTTTTCTCAATATTCCCATCGGCGTTGATTCATCTGACTGCCCAAGCGGATTGTCTTTTAGCGCTTCAATTAACATCTTTTTTTTAATTCCTTTGCTGTATCCCAGAATATTTATTCCTAAATCGTTAGCGTCAATGATTGTCGTCTTGAATCCAATTTCCCTTTCAATATTATTTACAATCTCTTGCGGATTTTTCGGTCCCTTACTCGCGTATTCGTTATAAGGAGGAATTGCATAAGAAACAGGTCCATCTATCGCCCTTGCTCCACTGCCGGCCACTATATAAAAAGCTCCTTTAATTTTCAATGGTTTTGTAATTATCGCGCAAAACGACGCCAGCAAGATTCTCAAAACCCCAACCTCTTCAATCGCCAGTTGCATCGTCTCTGGCATCGCCAAACCAATTCCGCCCGGATTTTTATAAACGAACTTACTCAAAAAAACAGCCAGTTTTGACGACTTAATGTCAGAAATTTTATAAGATCTGTTTTGTATCACAGCGACGACTTTCTCGCTAATAAAAAGAATATCTTCCTTTTCAAGATGAGGCAACGCATATTCTTTGATTAGTTTCAGTAAATTATCATCTGGTTTTATCAAACATGTCTTAACCGGATACCTATAAAATTCTCCGTATCTGGTTTCAATAATCAAATTTTTATCAGGGTTGGGATTCATATAAATAATAACTAGAAATTATTTCTCTTATAAATATAATCTATCAGTTTTGAAAAAATTGTCTTGTTGCGAGAACTGGTTTGCAACCAGTTCTCTTCGTTTTGAAATTTCAACAATTTTATCTTCTCGTTTTATGTTTTTGATACAGATAAACTTTTGATAAGTTTTATTTGCTTGGGAAACATTGGAAACTGGTTACAAACCAGTTCCCGCGAAATTATTCTAAAATAAATTTGAGACAGAAAACTAATATGATTTATACATTTATCTTTTTTGTCATTCTCGCGAAGGCGGGAATCCAGATAAAATTTCTTCAAGCATTATTTTAAAATAAATGTCTTGTAAACAAAATAGCAGTAATCTTAGCTGATATTTCAATTGTTATGATGATATTTTATTATTCTGTGCGATAGCAAACAATCCCTCCTTTTTGTCATTCTAAACCGTAGGCGAAGAATCCCTTCAACATTAATACTCCACAGTCCGTCCCATTTTCAACATTGAAGCGATTTCTCATTCCACTATGCTTCGCTCCGTTCTATTTCGAAATGACAAAAAGGATATCTAATTTTTTTGTGGTTGAGATTTGAGGTATGATTAAAAAATTGTTTTAGTTATTTCACTTCAACTCCTTTCTCTCCGACCACTTCCCTAATCTCCCCCAAAATCTCCTCCCCACACTCAACATCCCTACTCGTTTTAATTTTCTTATATCCCCCGCCCTCAGTCGGCACAGAAATATAAACTTCATAATCTCCGGTACCTGCTGTATTCAACAAATCAGACAATTTTAATAATACATTTTTAGTGTCAACATCAGGAACAGTTATATTTATAGAATTTTTATTTTCTTCTTGATCAGAAGAAGTCAGTTTATCCCACCCCTGATAGGGGGGAGTTAGGGGGGGGTTATAATTTTTCGCTTCATCCAAATCTATTTTCCTAACACTGTCCGCCAGTAATTTAAATACTCCATCTTTATCACTCACTTTTCCCTTTACAAAAACAATATTGCTTTCTTCCCAAATTTCAGAATTATCTTCCAACAATCTTGGAAAAACCAGAATTTCAATTTTGCCTGTCAGATCTTCCAGATTTGCAAAAATCATAGATTTCCCCGCGCGGGTGATTATCTTTTGAATTTTTGTTATAATTCCCCCGACAGTTATAATTTGCTTGACATCGTCATTTGCTATCTCATTGATAACTTTTGAAGTGTTTCTTAGAAAAACAGAATATTCTTTGAGTGGATGGTCGGAAACATAAAGCCCAAGCAATTCTTTTTCCCACGCCATTTTTTCCGTTTTACCTATCGGCTCAGTCACAACAAGCTGCAATTTATTTACGCTATCATCCACGGAATCGGAAGATTCAAATAAGCTAAATTGCCCATTGCTTTTTGCTTTTTGTCGCTCCTTGGCAAAAATAAGAATTTTTTCCACATTCATAAGCAACTCGTTTCTTTCGCCCAGACTATCCAGCGCTCCCGCCTTGACCAAGCTTTCTACCGATTTTTTGTTTAAATCTCTTGACTTCACCCGCAGAACAAAATCTTCAACACCGGAGAATTTTCCGTTCGCCTTTCTTTCTCCCACGATAATTTCCACAATATTTCTTCCGACATTCTTAATCGCCGCCAGTCCGAACCTAATCTCATCTTTTCCATTTTCATTTACAACTCCAAAATCAACAAAGCTCATATTAACATCGGGAGGCAAAACTTCAATTCCCATCTGACGGCATTCGTCAACCTCAATCGCAATACGATCTATATTCTCCCGATCAGCGGTAAGTAAAGCCGCCATAAACTCCGCCGGATAATGCGCCTTAAGATACGCCGTTTGATAACCGATCAGAGCGTAGCAAACCGCGTGCGATCTGTTAAATCCATATTCGGCAAATTTTTCCATATCCGAAAATGTTTCTTCGGCAAGTTTTTTGTCCAGCTTATTTTTTAAGCATCCTTCAATAAATTCTTTTTTCATTTTCGCCATCAGTTCAGCGATTTTCTTTCCCATCGCTTTTCGCAAAGTGTCCGCCTGCCCACCGGTAAACCCCGCCATATCTTTTGATAATTGCATCACTTGCTCCTGATAAACAATAACGCCATAAGTATTTTTCAAAGCGTTTTCCATAATTGGATGCTTATAGACAATTTTCTTTTTGCCGTGCTTGCGATCTATAAATTCATCCACCATTCCGGAATTAAGCGGACCGGGACGGTATAGCGCAACCATCGCAACCACATCCTCAAAATCAGTCGGTTTCAGTTTCTTCAAATATCTTTTCATCCCGCTAGATTCAAATTGGAAAACCCCGGTTGTTTTTCCTTCCTGAAATAGCTTTAAACTTTCTTCATCGTCAAACGGAATTTTCTCAAGCTCTATTTGATCACCTTTTGTTTTTGAAATTATCTTAAGAGCATTTTCAAGAATGGTCAGATTCTTTAGTCCCAGAAAGTCCATTTTCAAAAGACCAAGATCTTCAATGTTATGCATCTCATATTGAGTCACGATCGCTGAAGTATCCTGCGGCGGATATTGGCATGGCGTATAATTTTCAAGCTTTTCTTTACTGATCACAACTCCGCAGGCATGAGTTGAGCTATGACGCGCAACACCTTCCAGTTTGAGCGCGTTATCAATCAGATTTTTCGCGGCTGGATCTCCATTATAGATATCTTTAAATTCCTGAACATTTTCAAGAGCTTCAGAAAGCTTAGTGAACATTGGAATTGCTTTGGAAATTTTATCACAAAAAGAATATGGCAGTCCTAACGCTCTGCCGGTATCTCGCACCGCGCCGCGCGCCGCCATCGTTCCAAAAGTTATGATCTGCGCGACATGATCATCGCCATATTTTCGCGCAACATATTTAAGGACTTCATCACGGCGATGATCGGCAAAATCCAAATCTATATCAGGCATACTAATCCTATCCGGATTTAAAAACCTTTCAAAAAGAAGCTCGTATTTCAATGGGTCAACATCCGTAACTCCTATCAGATAGGAGACGATTGACCCAGCGGCCGATCCCCTACCGGGACCAACAACGATATTTTGGCTTTTTGCCCAATTGACAAAATCCTGCACAATAAGAAAGTAGGAAGCAAACCCCATCTGATTGATAGTGTCAAGTTCAAACTTTAATCTTTTTTCAATCGCTTCATTTGTTTTTCCATATCTTTTGGCAATTCCGTTCAGGCATAATTTCTTTAGATAGTCACTGGAAGATAAATTGTCCGGAACATCAAAATGAGGCAACAAAATTTTGCCCAGTTCCAACTCCACATTGCATTCGGAAACTATTTTTTGCGTGTTATCTATCGCTTCCGGAATATGTTTGAAATGCTCAATCATCATTTCCGGACTTTTCATTGAATAGTCTTCACCGATCATAGAGAGACGATCTTTTTCATTGACCGTCCTGTTCATTTGAATACAAAGCAAAATATCCTGCGCTTTGTCATCTTCTTTCTTTATATAATGAATATCATTTGCAGCAATCAACGGCGCTCCCATTTTTTTTGACAGTTTTATCAAAGTGTCGTTAATCTCATCTTGTCCTTTTAAACTAGAATGATCCTGAAGCTCCAGATAAAAATTCTCTTTGCCAAATATTTCCTGAAAATCATCTATTATTTTTTCCGCTTTATCTAATTTACCGGCAAGAATCATTCTGGGAATTTCTCCGGCCATACAAGCGGAACTTGCAATTATTCCTTCCGAATATTTTCTTAAAATCTCTTTATCCACTCTCGGCTTATAATAAAATCCTTCCAGATGAGCTAGAGTTGTGAGTTTAATTAAATTTTTATAGCCAAGATTATTTTTTGCCAATAAAAGCAAATGATTTCTTTTATTATCTACCGCTGGATTTTTATCATGCCTTGAATTTATCGCCACATACGCTTCCATCCCAATGATCGGTTTGATATTTTTCGCTTTCGCTTTTTGATAGAATTCCACCGCGCCATACATAACTCCATGATCGGTCAGGGCCAGCGAATCCATCCCAAGCTCCCCCGCACGGTTTATTAAATCGTCAATCTTCGCCAAACCGTCAAGGAGGCTATAGTGGCTGTGAGTGTGTAAGTGAGTAAATTTCATAATTTGGAATAAGTTCTAAAAACCTGTCATTCCAGAAAATTTCGGAGCGATAGCGAAGAAATTTATCTGGAATCTTATAAGTCTCAATAAACAATATTTTTCGTATAGTTTTGTAAAGTGAGATAAATTAGATCCCAGATATTTTTTCTAAAGCTATTGCTTTAGAAAAAATTCCGGGATAACAATAACAAGAAAGTTCTAATAATAATTCTATCTACCTCTTCCTTCCTTTCCAATAATAAAGCCCTCCAACTATAACAATACCAATAACGATCAGCGCCAGAATTCCAGGAACAGCTTTATAGAAAATGAATTTTGAAAAATCTGATAGCATTTCAAAGATCAAGCGTCCTGTCGCTGTCTCCGCAGAAAGAAAGATCGCCAGAAAAAAAAGAAAGAATAGAATTATGCTTCTTTTTATTTTACGCGGAAAACCATAAAAATATTTCTGCAAAAACAGATTAACTCTTTCTTTAAAATCAATGTCTCTTGATTCCATTTTCGTGATGTCCGAAATGGCCATATAATATCCCGACTCTATTTCTTTTATATCTTCGGAAGAAATATCAAAACTCGGTTCACTTATTATTTTATTATACATTGCGCGGGAATACTTTAGCTTTTCCGGATTTTTGAGAATTATCTCAGCGTTTTTAATTTGTTCATTAATATTCTTACCGGGAAATTTCTTATCATCCAGCGCCATTTGCAATATTTTTTCCGTTTCAATGACTGCGACTTTATATCCGGAAAAGCCTCCTTCATTCAATGATTTTTCGACAGCATCCCAATATTCCTGATATTTTCTGTGTGGTGAGTTATTATTTTCTTTCATATTTTTATGTTATTTTGCTTAATCCTCAATTTCATTATATATTTATAGACAGTAAAAAGCAAATCCATATCAGCAAAACTGTTCCTGCTACAACACATACATTTGTTTAAATCGGAAAATTAGTGTAAGCTATAAATATGTCTGAAGACAAAACAATGCAAAATAAAAAAAATATTATAGTTTCAGGATCAATAGTTTATGATCGAATTATGAATTTTCCAGGATTTTTTAAAGAGCATATTTTACCAGAGAAGATCCATATTCTTAATGTTAGCTTTGTTACTAATGAATTGAAAGAAAGTTTTGGCGGGACTGCCGGTAATATTGCCTATAATTTATCTCTATTGAAAAAATCTCCCGTTGTTCTGGGAATAGTCGGCGATGATTTTGTCAAATACGAAAAACGATTTAAAAAATTAAGAATAAACACTTCTCAGATAAAAAAGGTTAAAGGGAGATTGACTGCCAGCGCTCATATTGTCACCGATCAAGATGATAACCAAATTACCAGTTTTTGCCCGGGACCGGCTGATAAAAAATACTGTCAGATCATTAAAAAAAATAAGAACATTGAACTGGCTATTGTCGCCCCTGACGCTAAAGAACTAATGATAGAGTATATTAGAATATATAAACAATTAAAAATTTCTTATATTTTTGATCCGGGACAACAAATTACTACGCTTACCGCCAGAGATTTGAAAAAAGCGATAACCGGCTCAAAAGTTCTAATCAGCAACGACTATGAAAATCAGGTGATTCTAAACAAACTAAAACTAAAAAGAAAGGATCTGGAAAAAATGACTGAGATCCTGATCATTACCAAGGGCGCTCTGGGCTCAGAAATTTATTACCGGAACAAGAAAATTTTTATCCCGTCCGCCAAACCAAAAGCTGTTCTTGATCCCACCGGAGCCGGAGACGCCTATCGCGCGGGATTGATCAAAGGACTAACAGAAAATTGGTCGTTGGAAAAAACCGGTCGCTTGGCAGGACTTGTCGCAGTTCACGCTGTAGAAAAATATGGCACCCAGGAACATAAATTTAGCTGGAGATCACTGCAAACAAGATATAAGCAAAATTTCGGGGAAACGCTTTGAGGTACAAAATGTCATTGCGAAAGAGTTTTATTTCAAACTATCATACTAATCTGGAATTATCTGTGATGATAGATTATATTGGATAATTGCAAATTAGTATTGGCTATTACAATAGTTTGAAATAAAACTATTGAAGCAACCCCGTAACTACGCGCAAAGAATTTAAATACGGGATTGCGAAGTTTATCCCATACTTGATACGAGATCGCCTTCTCGTTCACTGCGTTCACTCGAGCTTCTCGCAATGACAGCAAATACACATTTTTGCAATCAAAAATAAATACATAGAAAAACCGCAAATAATACTGCCACACATAATATTATTTATAAACTAACAAAAACTAATGAAATACGATATCAAAAACATAAAACTGGCCGCTGAAGGAAAAAAGAGAATTGAGTGGGCAAATCAGGATATGCCGGTTTTGGAAAAGATCAACGATAAATTTTTAAAAGACAAACCGCTGAAAGGCAAAAAAATATCAGCGTGTTTACATGTTACCGCCGAGACTGCAAATTTAATGAGAACTTTGAAAGCAGGAGGAGCTGATGTTCTCTTGTGCGCTTCCAATCCCCTTTCCACGCAAGATGATGTCGCCGCTTCACTTGTCAAAAACTATGACATCTCTGTTTTTGCAATCTGCGAAGAGAACAAAACTGTTTATTATAAACATCTAAAAGAAGCCCTTGAACACCAACCAACAATCACTCTTGATGACGGGGCGGATCTGATTTCTCTTCTTCATTCAAGTTATCAATCTTTAATGCCGAATGTTCTGGGAAGTATGGAAGAAACCACAACCGGAGTGATCAGACTGAGAGCTTTGGAAAAAGAAGGTAAATTGAAAGTGCCGATCATAGCGGTCAACGATGCCAAGACAAAGAACCTCTTTGACAATCGCTATGGCACAGGACAATCAACAATTGACGGAATTATCAGAGCTACTGACATTCTGCTGGCGGGCAAATATGTCGTTGTCGCCGGCTACGGCTGGTGCGGACGCGGTTTTGCGTCGCGCGCGCGAGGAATGGGCGCCAAAGTGATCGTCACTGAAATTGATCAGATCAAAGCGTTGGAAGCGGCAATGGATGGTTTTGAAGTTATGTCAATGAAAAAAGCGGCAAAGAAAGGAGACCTATTCTGTACTTTAACAGGCGATATCAATATACTCAGAAAAGAACATTTCAAGCTAATGAAAAACGGAGCGATTATTTGCAACTCAGGACATTTTGATGTTGAAATTGATATTCCGACTCTGAAAAGAATGTCCAGAAAAGTATTGAAAAATGTCCGCAATTATGTTGACGAATATTCCATCGGCGACAAAAAAGTCTACATTCTGGCAGACGGTCGCCTCGTCAACCTAGCCGCCGCTGAAGGACATCCAGCCAGCGTAATGGACATGAGCTTCGCCACCCAGGCGCTAGCAACGGAATATGTCGCCAAAACTAATGGCAATCTTAAAAACCAAACTTATAGCGTTCCCGAAAACATTGAGAACCAAGTGGCAAAAATGAAGTTGGAATCAATGGGAATTGCGATTGATAAATTAACAAAAGAACAGAAGAAATATTTGCAGTCTTGGGAAATTGGAACATAGGAATTTGATTAGTAGAAAATGGTGGAATAAAAAATAAATTTATTGTAAATGTAAGACAATGAATAAATTATCAAAAGACAGTGAAGATGCCAAAAGATTTATAAAAAAGAATAAGGATTTATTGTTTGAAAAATTTGCCAGTAGCAAAATTTATCAGCCGAATGAAAATCCTATTTCATTATTTATGGCCGGTTCATCAGGAGCAGGAAAAACAGAATATTCTAAAAGATTTATTGAAAGATTTGATAGCAATATAGTAAGAATTGACGCAGATGAAATTAGAGAAATAATACCGCAATACAATGGCGCTAATTCAGATGTTGTTCAAGGCGCTGCTTCTATAGCTGTTGATATACTTTACAATTATTCCTTGAAAAATAAATACAATTTATTGTTAGACGGTACTTTTGCCAAGTTTAATATTGCTTATCGTAATATTGAAAGGTCAATTAATAAAAATAGGAAAGTAGCAATATATTATATTTATCAAGATCCGTTGGTTGCTTGGAAATTTACCAAAAAACGGGAAAAGTTAGAAGGCAGAAAGGTTCCCAGAGAAGTGTTTATTGAATCATTTCTCAACGCCAAAAAGAATGTTATAAAAATCAAATCTATTTTTAAAGACAAGATAAAAATTTATTTAGTAATTAAGGACTATAGCAACAATATCAAAGAATCTTATCTTGATGTTTACATTGACAGTTATTTAAAAATAAAGTATTCTGAAAGAAAGTTAAATGAAATATTAAAAAATGTAAAATGAAAAACAATAAAAAATTAGATTTGAATAGTTTTTTTAAATTGCCGGTTAAAGAGCAGGAAGATATAATAAGCGGAGTTGCCGCCAAGGCAAATAAGGATCAACAAGATTTGGTAAAGAGATACGACAAGAAATTCGGTAAAGCAAAAACAGCTAAACGCAGTTGTCAGTTTTGTGATTGTAAGTAATGTTAACAATTCAGCGACCTAACCTTCGGGCTTTTTGCTTGGAATATGGTTTAAATCCATAAACACAAAAGCGGTCTTCTGATCGGTACTGTGTTTATAGTCTTTGCCTGAAAGGGCATCGGGTGATCCGAAAGGGTCGCCGCCGACGGGAGACCTTTTTTGTAAAGTTTTATTTATTGTTAAGATTAAAAATATGAAAAAGTTTATTGAAGAAAATTGGTTTAAAATATTATTAGTTGTTATTCTTATGTACTTTGTGACTAATTATATTTCGCTTAGTAGATATTATTTTATGAACGAAGAAGGAAGTCGTGTAATTAGGTGTGATAAAATAACTGGTGAGTGTAAATATTTTAGAGCAGAAAAACTATGACTAAATTTTCTATTTTTTTATAGCTATAATGAACATAATGGGAATAGTGGTTGGAACAATATCTGATCTTCCTAGTTTTTTAGCCCATAATCTTTTTTTTTGTTGGCTTTTTAGTTTTTACTCCAAATAAAAATGATCAAAAAAATAAACAGACAAAATCTCAAAAATTGAAGAGATAAAAAATAAAACATATTGCAAAGAACCCAATTTTTTATATCGTGTTTCACCACAAGCTTATGATGCAAAACTTCTTCTAATCCCAATGGAACATTAAACATGCAATTGAAATCGTTTGAAGGTAGGTGGTACCACTTTTCAAGGAAAATATTTAGAAATACATGATTTAGATGAACTTAAGAAAGAATTGTCTAAAGCTCTAAATATAAAACATAGTGACACAAAATTTGACGAGCTAGTTAAAATCGTTGACAAATATTATCAATTGAAAATCTTTAACGGTAAATTGTTTAACTCCATAAAATTATATGATACCAAAAACGATGTACTTCGTTATCCAGAAAGGAATAAGGCAAATATTAAAATAGATCTTTATGTTTTTGGAAAAGTTACAGTGGAAGAATTAGACGAACTTTCAAAAGATATTGATTTGATAAATCTTCAACTCATCTTTCCAGCAAAATACGAACATCTTAAAGATAATTGGGACAATTTTTCTAAATAATCATACAAAAAGTGTTTGCACAAGGGGCTCCAGTCAGAAAATTGGAGTCAACAACTAAACACGAAATCAACAAGTCCCTCCCCTTTTAGGGGAGGTTAGGTGGAATACTGAAAAACCACAGAATTATAATCTAAAAGAAAGACCGTGATAAGAAAGGAATGACTGGCAATGATATTAAATCTTTTCTTAATGAAGTCTTTGATGAAAATGTAAGCCCAGCTAGAATATCAGGTCTATCAAAAACATTTAACAAATTTAGAAAAGCATGGC
>Ga0164318_10002037_pt1 | contig 18538 bp, 15 predicted proteins | sample GuaBasSedimGuay9_FD_113734 | JGI IMG/M metagenome (GOLD analysis project Ga0164318, IMG submission 113734) | Subseafloor sediment microbial communities from Guaymas Basin, Gulf of California, Mexico - Guay9, Core 4571-4, 0-3 cm | ecosystem: Environmental > Aquatic > Marine > Hydrothermal vents... | reverse complement strand
GGCATATATTATAGGTATACCTTGCATTACACTCAGAGAAGAAACGGAATGGGTTGAAACCGTTGATGATGGTTGGAATATTCTTGTCGGTAATGATGAGACGAAAATATTGGAAGGAATAAAAGAGTTTCATCCTCGCGGAAGGAGAAAAAATATATTCGGTGATGGGAATAGTGCCATAAATATGAAAAAAATAATTCTTGCATATCTTAATGGTGAAACGAATTATAAACTTGACATAAATCACTAAATTACTTATTGTTATAGTATAAATTCAATTGGAGGTGTATAAATGAAAAAATTTCTCTTTCTTCTTATTCTCGTTTTGGTAGCGTTTAATTTAAGCGCGTTTACTATTCCCAATGAAGGAAAAACATTCAATGGTATTGTGGAGAAAGATTTGGCCGTTCAGGTTGCAAAGGCAAAATTTTCCTCTCTTTACAATGTGGGAAATATTTCCGTAGGAAAGGTTATTCCCATGAATGATATGAACGGTTATCTTTATGCGTATCTTGTGCCCGTTTATTTCGGTGAGGGAAATTTCCCTAATGATGGTGCAATAGAAACATATATCAATGAAAATAGAGCCGTTTTTAATTTCATCAAAACAACAGGTGATCAAAAAGCAATCGAGAATGCAGGGAAAAAATTGTGGGGCGTTGACAGATTCGGTTATGTTATTGTGTCCGCCAGAACGGACAATATGCCGATATTGGAAATTGGTAAGGGGATTCCCCACTATTTTATGAATTATTATGAAATGAAATCTCGTGCCTTTCAGTCGCTTAGAGGCAATGTTCAATTGAATGAGATAATTTATGTTGATCATATGTATAAATTCTACAGATTTTCTAATGGGAACGAGAATGTTTATGTAGATGATAATATGAAAAAGCCTATTTCCGAAGAAACATTTAATAAAACAATTAAAAGAACAGCCTTTAAAATGGGGAATATGAATGAAGGTTGGATAAAGATATTAAACAACAAGAAAGACCTTTCCACCGTATTTAGGGCAAGAGCAACGGGATATATTCCTAATGTACCTTTCTATCTCTGGAGTTACGGCTGTTCTCCGACATCAAGTGCAATGATATTTGATTATTGGGATTCGAGAGGATACGCGAAGCTAACCGATTATCACTTTGACAGATGGGACGGAATCGAAGGAGAAATGGACTATAATCTTTCCAATGTTCATCAGGAACTTGCCATAGCAATGAATACGGATACTATTAATTATGGAGGAACTTCCATTTATAATATCGCAAGCGGACAGTCAACGGTTGCGAGTAATAACGGTTACAGTTGTACGTCGACAAACGGATCTCAGGGCAACCACACATACGGTTGGCAATGGGATAGACTAACAGGTGAGATCGATAACGGTTATCCCTGTCATTTCGATGTTTTGCAGTATTGGTTGGATGCTTTTAACGATTATATAGGTCATTCAACCGTTGCAGTGGGATATGATAACGATGGTACCGATTCCCTCGTTCAGGTCCATAACACATGGGATTATACGGAACCTTACTGGGCATTGTATACGTATCATGACGGGAACTACTCATATCACTATTTTACAAATTTCGAACCGAGCGGAGGAGACACAACATTGACGGGAAATTTGGCATCGAATCTCAATGGTGCTAAATTCCTGGCAGGAAAAGATGCGATGATATCCTTTGAAAACATGGCTTCCAGTGCAGGCAATGTTAAGCTATATTACAGTTTTGATAATTTCCAGAACGAAACACTCATAAGCAATTCCGTTGATCCGTTTAATCCGTATTATTGGACAACACCTAATATTGGTAATGATACAACGAAAAGCGTGAGATTAAGAATGGAGGTATATGACGGATCAAACAACCTCATAGCTACAGATGGTAATTACCAGAATATAACACTATTCAGGCTCGTAGATACATTAAATTATGGTCCTATGTCATTTATAAGCACTTTATCACAAGCATATTCCGTTACTGTTAAAGACACGCTTGCCTTTATATGCAGGAGCGGGTCATATATGGATGTTGTTGATATATCTGATCTTTCAACCCCCCGTTATATTGGTTCATATCCCCTGCCTGAAACATTCTTGAATTTTAAATTCATAAACGATACTTTAATAGCAGCAAGCGCTGATGCAAATGGATTTGTTGTTGCAAAAATGGATAACTCATTTAATGTAACGCTTGTTGATAGTCTGAATTTCAACAATAAAAATGTATTAAATTTTGTAATAGATGGTAATCGTGCTGTTATTGCTGCAAAATTACACGGACTATCCGTAGTGGATATTACCGACCCGACGAATATTGCCGAACTCGGCTCTTACTATGTTCCTCTTTTTAGCGCGAGAGACGTTTATGTAAAGGGCGACACTGCATTTGTTGCTGCAGGTGCCAAGGGGCTTGTTGCACTTGATATTTCCGATCCCACAAATATTACCGTTTTAAGCAGTTATGATTCTCCCGGTATATCTAATGCCATTGCCGTTAACGGTGATGTTGCTTATGTTGCCGATGGTTCCAACGGAACTTATGTTGCGGATATTTCGAATGCTTCAAGTATATCACTTATAACTACCGTAGCGAAGAAATCCAATGCGACCACGTGTACTCTAAGCCCTGACGGGAGTGAACTTTTTGTAGGTGATGGTAGTTACTATGAGGTTTTAAATACGGCTAATATGCTGGAGGGCGGTTATATTCATACATTAGGGACGGGTGTCGGTCCCGCTACGGCATTACCGAATGCAAAAGGAACGAGCAAATTTATAGGAATAGATTATAACTACGGTGTATTCATCTTTGACGGGACTCCGGACGGAATTGTCAGTAAAACCGACAATAAGGTAAAAAGTGTTTCCTTTGCTCTGGAATCCGGTATTGTAAGAGACAATTTGAATATGTTACTATCATTGAATAAAGATTCCAATATTACCGTATCTCTCTTTGATGCTACGGGTAGGAGAGTTGCAATTGTTTACAATAGTGTGGCACATAAGGGAATGCTCAAATTAACATTCAATGCAAAATCGCTTGCGAAGGGATTGTATTTTGCAAGAGTTAATGTCAATGGTAAAAATGTGGCCACTAAAAAGGTAGTTATACTAAAGTAGAGATTCAAGCACCAATACAAAAAGGGAGGTTACAAACCTCCCTTTTTTATTGGACATGTATTACATTTAGGTTCTTTTTTCAGGCAATACTCTTTACCTAATTTTACCATTAATGCGTGGTATTCATTGTAAACATATGCGTTTTTCGGGATAAACGAATGGAAAAGTGATTGTATTTCCAAATAACTATCATGATTTCCTATGATCTTATGTCTTATCAATATCCTTTTTGTATATGCATCTACAACAAAAAATGGAATATCAAATGCATATAAAAGAATAGAGTCGCCAGTTTCATTGCCTATTCCCTTTAAGGAGAGAAGTTCTTCTCTAAATTTGTAAGGCTTCTTTTTTATATTCTGATTGAAATTATTTGTAAAATAGTATGCAATTTCTTTAAGAGTGGAGGTTTTTTGTTTATAGAAACCTGCCGGTCTGATCAAAGATGCAATGGTATCTGAGGAAGCATTTCGAAGGCATTCCAAAGATAGACAATTATTGGTTTTTAAATTCGATATTGCTTTTTCTACATTTTTCCAATTTGTGTTCTGAGTAAGAACCGCTCCGATAATAATTTCGTCTCTGGTTTCTCCCGGCCACCAGTTTTGTTTTCCAAAAGAGGAAAGCAGAATTTCATATAATTTTATTAAGAATATCTCTTTATCCATTAAAGGCGTTTCACCCGGTCAAAATATATTTTAAGATGGGCATCAAATACCGTAGAGTAAATATCAGCCGAGTATGGTTTTTGCGGATTGTCGGGTGTATCGTATTTTACAATAGTTGAAATTCGACTGTCGTCTTTTATATAAAGGGAATCCGGATAAATTGCTTTTGGAGAATAAAACCAAGCCAAATCGGAATATTGAAGCATAATTGCTCTTGTACTATCTATTCTTACCGTTTGAGTGTCAATTAGCGGGATTGATGAAAGTATCGATGTAAAAGTGTTGCCCACGAGGTCTGCGGATTTAAGCAGATTGGCAATGGCTTCATAATCCGTTTTTCTATCGAAAGAAACATTATCACCATTAACAAAAACCGTAAAAACTTTCATTCCGAGGGGTCCGTAAATAGAGATTTTAGCGCTGTCTCTTGAAGAGATATATAATTTAAAAATTGCAGACCAGTGATATTTTCCCTCTTCGAGAGTGATTCTTCCGGTTCCCGTAAGGCCTTTAAAGTTTCTATTTTGCTCTGAAATATTTGAAAAAAAATAATCGATAGTATAATCTGAGTTTGATACCGGAGCTTTCAAAAGTCCCTTTTTTAACGGGGCACACCCAACGCTAAAAATCAAAAATAGAAACAACACTCTTTTCATGGATTTATTAAACCACAATTTAAATATACAGTCAAGGGCTCTAATCGTGCTGATGAAAAATCTAAAGTCTATTTTATAACAAATAGTTTTATCGGTCTTGCTCCGTTTCCCGTTATACTTGCGAAGTACACACCGGACTTCTCGAAATCAGCATTTCTGATAAAATATTTAGTGTTTCTGCCGTTGTATATTCCCCTGATGGAATTGCACCTTCTACCCGATACATCAACAAGATTTAGTATTTTGTCGCTTCTGTTTCCCGCAATACTCAAGACCATACCGAATTTTGTATATTTGCGTTGGATGTCGAGAGATGTATATCTATTGCTTCTGATGGATTTAACGGGAATTCCCTGGGTTTTGCCGAAGTAGAAGAGGGAGGGGTCTCCGTAGAGATTAAAATCGTAAATATTCTGTGCCGATTGCCATCCCCACCAAAAGTAGTTGTTGTAATATTTTGCAAGCGAATAATTGAGGGCATCGCCTATATTGTAATTACTGCTTACGATTCCTTCTAAAAAATGATAATCTATTGAGGCATTACCACCGTCCGTGTGTGTGTTCCATCCGATTGTATACCATGAGACTCTGTTCGCCCCCACAACACTGATGCTCGTCCATCTTAATAGGGTTCTTATAAGGTTGTTGCTATTTCCAACCCAGGCATTGTTACATGAACAGGAAAATAGGACCGAAGGATAATTGTAAATGTTTTTGGCCGAACCGGTATCTATAAAGGTTGTCCATGTCATTTCTCCGGATTCGGGAATGCTATCGCCGTCATCCGATGACCAGTATTTCCTAAATGCACCGGTTGCACTTCCGTGTGCCCACCATGTAGCAAGTCCGAAAGAATTAGAATTCCATATATTGGTTACATTTGTTTTATTGAGAGCAGCTTCGCAAGTGTATGTGGAAGGATGAATACCGGATTGTTCGTTCATACGGTAGTAATTCCATCCACCAAGGACATTCTGAAGTAAATCTTCCCCGAGAGCTCCTCCGTCCGTACGACTGTAACCATTGTTATCTTCATTGGCGTAATTGCTTATTGCTCCCATAAAAATGAAATTTTGTTTGTAATTGATATCCGTATTTCCTTCAAAGTCAAACATTCGGGTTAGAACATTAAAAACAATTGTAGAATAATCATAAGGTATTCTCCCTACTGCGATTTCGGGTATAAATTCTGTGCTATCCTGTCCATATTCTCCGAAATAACCGTCCCCATCGGCATCAAAATTACCCGTAAGTTCTGCGTAGTAAAAATCGGAAGGGGGGTTATAATCATCACCGGACCCGCTTGTGGCGTGGTTTGTGGAATCGGGGAACAGTTTTCTCATGGGAATTGAATCTACATCTCCTACTATGAGAAGCCATTTATAACCCCACTGGCTTGAAGGATATGTTGAGATGAGAAAATTCCTTATTTTTTCAGGTGTGTCTGTACCACTTACATTTGCAATAATAGAGTCAATCGCTACAACCTTACTACTCACACCAATTGATTGCTTCCAGTTTACCAATGTGTCCATGAGACTTTTTAAAGATGGAGTTGTTAAAATTAGCAAATCGCATAGGGCTTTTGTATTTTCCGAGGGAGTATAGAAATCAGCAAAATCATTCCAGTTATCGAACAGCAATTTTGCTCTGTCCTTTCCCACATTATCATTCAATAATGTTTTTTCCTTATCGGAATAGCTTACGGGGGTGTCAAATGTCACCTCATATTCTATATTTTTGTATACTCTTAATTCATGTGTAACGGGGTTGTATTGCATTGGAAATATTGAAAGACTCACGTACCTGTATTTTCTATAATAACCGTCCCCATTTAAAACAACGATATTTTCGGGGTAAAATGCATTTGTATGAAGGAATACTTTTTTCTCTGTTTTCCACTTATAAAGGTTAATTTTCCCGGAAGCGGGGGGCAAGGCAATTCTGATGTTATCCAGTTTATAGGTTGTATAATCTGCTTTTATAACCCTTACTTTAATTCGCTTTGCAAAAGGTTTGAGCAAAAGCAGGCTGTTTTTTACGGGTAAAATAGGCCTTGCCGGCTGCATGGAAAGGGAAAAATCGTCAAAAGAGAGAACACCGTTAGATATTGGTGTTCCTGTAAAACCTTTAACTTCTCGTATATATGTTTCGCCGCTTAATTCACAAATCGCAAATAAAATCACGAAAAGTGTTAATATTTTTTTCATTTTGGACCTCCTTTATAAAAGTATATTATATAAATGAAGAAAAAGCAATGTCGTTTGTATATTTTCGAGTTTGTGATGAAATGTTAAAAGCCGAGAATGTATTGGCGTTGACAATTGTTATAAAATATTGTAGTTTTCTAACATGCGTTATACGAAAATCTTTTTTATTGTTTTTGTATTATTTCTTTTAAAACTTCCCCTGAATGCAAATGGCAAAGTTCTTAAGGAAACGGGCAATGTGTGTGAATTCTCCTATTCTCCCGTTTATTCTGTGGATACATCCGGTATGTATACTTTCGTATCATTGGGAGATGGTGCTTTTGACATAGAAGAAGGAGAACCGGAGATACCGATTAAACATTTTTCTATAGCTATAGGTGAAGGAAGCGATGTTAAAATAAGAATAGTAGGTAAAAAACTGTATAAAACAATAAGAGGCTTGTTACCACCAGGTGAAAACATTGAAACGAAGGAAAGAAAATATAAAAATAAAAGGGAAACGGTATCAATGGGCATAAGAAATGTAAAAAAGGGATATGTACGGAATGTTTATACGGTGTCCTTTGATTTGTGCCCTATAGACTTTGATGAATCTTCTTTGTCGATAAGGATGTATAAGGATATTATCGTAGAAGTTGTTTCTTCAAAAGCATATATTCCTATGAGAACCGAAGATTCGTTTAGCGAGATTTATAAAAATCTCATTCTCAATTACAGAGGGATTAATAGGACAAAGAAGAGGATAAAAAGAGGTTTCGAATTATCATATCCATCAATAAAAATTAAGATGAAATCTCCTGGAATTTATGCCATTGGTTATAGGGATATACTTGCATCGGGGATCGATCCGGCGTTTTTAGATCCGCGAGATATACATGTTTATACAATAGGATTTGATATGATGAGCCTATTCGATTATATGAATGACAGTATAGTGGAGACACCTGTTTATGTTAAAGGGGAAAAAGACGGTAAGTTCAATATTGACGATTCGATATTTATTTACAACGACGGTTTGAGCGGTTTTGGTAAGAATAGTGTAATGGGAGGATACTCGGCGTATTACAATCCTTACACCGATACGACATCGTTTATTGTTGCTTTTGAAAATACTCCCGGAAAGAGAATGGAAACGGAATATGCACCTGTTGTGAACAATAGTGGAGATGCCATATTCTCGGATACATTTCATTATGAGAACGAGAATTTAAACCCTTCAACATCCGGTTATGTTTGGCTTGATACAAAACTTACGAAGGATGCAACGGAGCCGTACCGTGATTATGATTTTACATTTATGCTCGATAGCTTGAGAAGCGATTCAGGAAAGATAAAAATAAAGATGTACACAAACGGTTATTTGAACTTTGTGATATTTTTAAACGGTGCAATTATTTACGGAGACACATCGGCGACATCAACAAGAGATTATTCTTTCTATCCCAACGAGAGATTAATAGATGTAAGCAATCTGTCTTCGGGTGTTAATCGGCTTAAAATCAGATTAGTGGGAAATCAGTCCCAGAAGCACTATCTTGATTATTTCGAGGTTTACTATAATCCGATCAATCCTATTCGTATCAGTACAGACCAGTGGAACTTTATTGCAGGAGAGGGAGATGTAAGAATCCCCTTGGAAAACATTACGGAACCGCGACTTTTCGATGTAGAGAATCCCCTTGATGTAAAAGTGGTAAAAGGTTTTGATACGAAAAATGATACATTGAGATTTCACAATGATAAAAGCGGGAAGTATGTGCTAATGAAATCCCCATTGAAAGCCCCTTATATTGAGAGAGAAAATGCGGAAAATTTAAAAAATTATCCCGGTGTCGATGTACTTGTGCTAACGAAGAAGGAATTTAAAGACAATGTAGACTGGCTTCAATCTTACCACGTCGGGAATATCCCGGGTATTCAGAATGGGACTGTAAAAATTGTTACATTAAGCGACATTTACGATAATTTTAGTGCGGGAAGGACGGATGTAGCGGCTGTAAAGAAATTTTTAAACTATGCTTACGATAATTGGGTGAAAATTCCTTCTTATGTGATTTTTGTGGGCTCGGGAAGTTATGATTATAAAAATTTATTCATGTTAAGCGAACCCAAAAATCTGTTTCCCGTATTTGAAGGGGGAGTAAGTGTTGTAGAACAGGGGATACTAACGGCTAATCCCTCATATGACGATTGGTTTGCCGATTTTGATAGTAACGGTTATGCAGAGATGATTGTGGCTCGTTTGCCGATAAAAACAGCTCAAGATTTAAATAACGAAAGGGATAAAACAGAGTCATTTATAATGAATAACGGTATGTGGAAGAATCGAATGGTTTTACTAGCCGATGATGAGTACGGTGGATATAGTAATACGGACCCCAGTCATACAATAGAATGTGAAAAGATAGCATCATTGGCATCTAAGGAATACGATATTAGAAAAGTTTATTCTATGAACTATTGGGGTACACTACAAACGGCCGATCACTGGCCGTCTAACCCCGGGGACAAACCTTCTGCGAGGCTTGCAATGTTTAACGCACTAAATAAAGGTGCAGTGGGTTTCGCATTTGTCGGGCATGGGAACCTAAACACGCTTACGCACGAGCATATTATTTCCAGTCTCGGTCAATTCGACCAATTAAACAACAAGGGAATGTATCCCATTGGGGGATTTTATTCATGTAATGTGGGAAATAGTGACAGAGCCCTTTATGATTGTATTGCCGAATATATATTAAATCAGAAGGATAAAGGATTCGTAGCTTCTGTTGCGGCAACAAGAGGAACTTACGGTTCCAATAATATGTCACTTGCAAATAATTTTACCGAATACGCCTTTTCGGATAGTTTTACTACCAATAGAGAATATACACTTGGCGAAGCGGCATATCTCGCCAAACACGGCACGATGACTTCCAATATTATTTACAATCTATTCGGAGATCCTCTTTTAGTCCCACACACAAGGATTTCCGGTAGCTCTTCGGTGTTTAACGATACGATAAAAACAGGAGAAAAGGTAAATATAACGTTAAACATAGACAGTGCAGTTACGGGAAAAGCCTATGTGGAAATTCTGTCATCTGCCTATCCTGATAGCCACGATTACTACCATACATATCCCTATCATTATCTTCATTATGATATGCCCGGAGAGCCTGTTTTCAGAGGAGAGGTCAGTTTTGACAGCTCGGCAATACATGTTTCATTTGTGTACCCATATAACAACGAAATGTTGGGAGATATGGGAAGGATAATTGCATATATCGAGTCCGATACGAATACATTTCGTTTTTCCGTTGATAGCATAGATATCGTTCAAGGAGAAAAAGATACTACGGATAACGATGGTCCTGAGATTGAGATGTCTGTTAATGGCATTAAAGCGGGAGATGATACAATAACGGTAAGTAAGGATGTAGCCGTGATGGCGGTCTTGTCCGATAAAAACGGAATTGCATTGGCGGGAAATAAGCAGATAAAAGTCATGATAGACAATGATGTGAATAAAGTATATAACATTTCGGATTATTTTTCATACGATGAGAATTCTTATACAAGCGGTATTTTGAATTACAGTATTGTTTTTCCCGATACCGGTGGTATTCATAGCATAACGTTAATAGTTTACGATAATATGATGAATGTTTCGTACAAAACAGCTTATTTGAATGTTATTGGGGATGAGAATCTTTCTGTCAGAAATGTATGGAATTGGCCTAATCCAGTGAAAAATTCAACATATTTTACATTTGTTGTTTCGAGAAGTGTAAGTGCAATAATAAAGATTTTTACCATTACCGGTAAATGTATTAGAACGATGGAAATAGAAGATTTACCAGCTGGCTATAATCAAATTTATTGGGATGGAAGAGATAATAACGGGAATGAAATTGCTCAGGGATTATATTTTTATAAAATTCTCTTCAAATCGGCTGATGGTGCTCGAATCGCCGTTAAAAACAAACTGTTGGTATACAGGTGATTTATGATTTATTATATGGATGATAAAGGTGTTTTTGAAGAGCTAAAAAAAGAGATGAAGCCGGACATGCTATTTGTTGAAAAAGTATCCGAATACAGGGTTCTTTTAATAGCAGATAATATGAAAGGAGAAATCGATCTATCTCTATTTAAAAGTATCGTTTATGATTTAATCAAACACTATGGAACAATAATATTAAGTTGGCATATGACGCTTCCGGCTTTTAAGTTAGGTAAATATCCGAAAAAAGGGACAACCCCGAAAACGGTTATACGATACGGGGGAAAGATTGTCGGGATTAATCCGTTTATACAGGATTTTGTTGGCGGTATAGTAAAATCAATAGCCGACAATTTAAAGCACAGAAATAAAAAAAACGATATTATAACCATTGATTTTATAGAAAATTCAATTGACAATAAGGAATAACTGTTTTATTCTTATAGTAAGATTAAAAAGGAGATGTTATGAATTCGAAATTTTATGTCGATAAATTGATTATAATAGTAATAGTTTCCGCTCTTATTTTAGGATTACTTTTCGCTCTTCCCATCGGTGTATTCTTTGCCGGCGATATATCCGAACATCTAACCGGTTTGATAATTATAGTTGTGGGGATTTCTTTGCTGGAATCCATAGAATTTTATTTTGTTTGGAAAAGATCTTTACGCCCCATAGAACAATTTCTGCAGAATAATGATGTTGATGAGAAAACGAGACATAAAGCACTGCTATTATCTTACAATGCGCCGTCAAGAATGATGATTCTCACGATGATCCATTTTTTTATTCCGTCCATAGTAGCCGGTATAATGTTATATATGAATTACAATTGGATGTATGGTTTACGGATATTTGTGATAGGTTTTGTATTTGGAATTTATTCATTACCTGTGGTCCTTGCTTATTCCCAAAATTACCTGCAATCGGTGACAGAATCACTGTATAAAACCGGTGTGGAGTTCGAATCTATTCAGCCCAAAGTAGTTAAAATTACACTTGTTAGAAAACTGATTTTGCTGTTTATTGAAAACCTTATCATATTTTCAATAAGCGGTTACCTGATAAACAGAAGTATTATTCCAATGATACTAACTGTTATTTTTGCCACATTTGTAAATTCAATAGTACTTATCTCCTATACGAAGCAGTTGAAACATCTCATGGATAATGTTAATAGGATAATAGAATCCGGTAAAATAAATGAAAAAATTCATATTTATGTGAATGATGAAACGGCAGGAATAATATCTCTTTTTAATAATCTGGTGGATATGCTTTTAAAAATGATCAATAAAATGATAAAGGATGCCGACAAACTGGCGGGAATGGCGGATAATCTTTCAAGCAGCACAGAGGAGATGAATGCATCCGTTGAAGAAATATCTGCAACGGTGCAGGAAATAGCGAGAGGAGCAGCGGAACAAGCTGAAGATACCGTAAAGATGAACGAAACATCCGAAGAACTTTCGGAAATTTCGGAAAATATCGTTTCTCAAGTTAAGAGGGCGAATATTTCGGCTATAAAGGCTAAAAATGCATCAATCAAGGGTAGAGAAACTTCCAATAACACGAAAGAAGCGATGGACTTAATTTATTCCGGTTCTAATGAAAGTCAGAACAGGATCGAGCAATTGAAGAACCGCTCGGAAGAGATTGATGAGATAATAGATGTAATTAAAAATATTACAAATCAAACCGATTTACTCGCACTGAACGCTTCCATTGAAGCAGCGAGAGTGGGAGAATACGGGGCGGGGTTTGCTGTTGTAGCGGAAGAAATCAGAAATCTTGCCAACAGTTCACAAGAATCAACTGAAAAGATAAGCAAACTTATAAGTGATATAAAAGCGGATGTAGAACAGGTTGTGGAAAGTATGGATAAAGTTTCGCAGTATGTGGAAGAGGGAAAGAAAAACGTTGATTTATCTAAGGAGAATTTTGTAGAAATCGAGAAAAATGTTACGATAACGGAAGATATGATAAAAGAGGTCACTGAATCCATAGAGAAACAGAATGATCTGATTGTTAGCCTTGCAGAGAAGAATAAGAGTCTTTCCGAAATTTCCAATGAAACGGCTGCAAGTACTGAAGAGACTTCCGCATCTCTTGAAGAACAGATGGCATCGATGCAGGAGATCAGCGCTTCTGCTGCTGAATTACATAAATTAGCACAGGACCTTAGAAATCTCGAACAACTATTTTCAGAGGAAAAAGATGAAGCGAAACAACAATAATGATATCGAGAAGATAAACGAACTACTTGTTGAGACGGAAGAAACACAGGATAAGAATGAGTTTAAATATATTTCATTTTCCATAGATGAGGAAAAATACGGAATAGAAGTCGAGAGGATATTGAAAATCGTTCAAAAGCAAGATATAACAAAAATTCCCGACTTGCCAACATTTGTTATGGGTATTATGCAAATGCAGAACAGGGTGATTCCCATTGTTTCTTTGACGGATAGGTTCGGATTGGAAGGAAACGGGACAGAGGGGTCGGTAATTATCGTTTCCATACAGGGGCAGGAAATCGGGCTTATGGTAGATAAAATTGAAGGGATTAAAGGGATTAACAGAGAGAATATTGTTGATGTCCCTAAAATATTCATAAAGAGAGGTATAAGCTACTTTGCAGGTATAGGCATATTAGAGGACAGCAATATTGTCACATTTCTTGATACGGATAAGATTCTAAAAGAGGAAGAGATAAAGCAAATTGAGAACATTAAACAGGAAAACAATTGATAGATACCTATTTTTCAAAATATCTAATGTAAATTTGTGTGTTTCAATATTGGATTTTCAATCGGTTATAAATATAGACAACAGTAAGAATAAAGTTACAATTTATAAACATAAACGATACAATATAAGAGATTTGGCCGAGATTTTAAAAATAGATGTAAAAGAAAAATCATTATACGGGATTACGAGAGAGAAGGATGTGTACCTTGTTTATAGTATTTTATCCGTGGCATTGCCGGAGAAAATTATTCCCTTCAATCAGAGGATAACAGGTAGAAAATTGTATAAAAATTATATTTTTTTTAAAGGAAATGTCTATTTGCAGATAGACATGGAAAGAATATGAAAAAATTTTCCTATACTATTGCCACATTTTTCTATATAGGTAGATTTCCATTTGGTCCCGGTACTTTGGCAAGCTTTATTTCATTACCGATTTTTTATTTAATACTCAAGAAAATTCTGCTATATATTATTCTTTTGACAGTGATTATAATCGTCGGTGTTTTATCTTCCCGTTCCGTGGCGATGGAAAGCAAGGACAATGATCCTTCTTATGTTGTTATCGATGAAGTGGCCGGAATGGGAGTTTCTCTTTTATTCGCTCCTCAAAATATACTGTACATTGCGGTTGCATTTATTTTATTCAGAATACTTGATATTTTTAAACTACCTTTTATAAAAAAAGTGGAACATATAGGTAACGGTATAGGTATAATGCTTGATGACATACTATCAGGAGCAATTACATTGATTATAATGGTCATTGTTCACAGGTTCGGTATTGTATGAGAGTATCCATATTGACTATTGGCAACGAGATATTATCGGGGAGAATTGTTAATACGAATGCAAGCTTTATTGCATCAAGGTTATATGAAACGGGATTGGATATCGTGCACATATTAACGGTAGCGGATAAAGCGGATGAGATTAAAAAGGCTCTGGATTACTTGATAAACGACAGTGATATTATCATAACAACGGGTGGATTGGGACCTACAAGCGATGATGTTACGAAAAAGGTGATAACAGAATATTTCGGAAAGAAGTTATACCTTGAAGAAGAAATTGCAAAATATCTGTCCGATTATTTAAAAAAGAATATAGATGATAAAAATTTGCGTTCTCAGGCATTAATTCCTACCGAATCCTATTATTTTATAAATAAAGTGGGAACCGCTCCCGGTATTTTGGTGGAAAACGGGAATATAAAGCTTTTCATGTTACCGGGTGTTCCCATGGAGATGAAATACCTGTTCAGCGAATGGATAATCCCTTATTTGAAAAAAAATTTCAGAGTAGATGCGAATATAGTATACAATTTTCGAACATCAACAATCCCCGAGGTTGAAATATTTGAGAAACTGAGCGGTAAAGTAGACAAGAACGATATGTCTTACTTGGGATTTTATCCCTCTTATGGAGTGGTGGATATCAGAATTTCCGGGAAAAGGTCGGACAGAGAGAAATTAGAAGAATTGAGGGATTTGGTTAAAACAGAATTTAAAGATTTCATATTTGAAGAAGGTTCTCGTAAACTCGAGGAGGTATTGGGAGAGTTATTGAAGAAAGAGGGACTTACGCTTGCGGTAGCGGAGTCGTTGACAGGTGGATTGATAGGCAAAAAACTAACTGATATACCGGGAAGCTCACTCTATTTTCTGGGTGGAGCAGTAACATATAGTAATTATGCCAAAATGAAAATCCTCGGTGTGAGAGAAGAGTCTATTAAGCGTTTCGGAGCGGTTAGTAAAGAAACATGTGAAGATATGTTAAAAGGAGTTCGAGAGGTCTTTAATTCGGATTGTTCAATAGCGGTTACAGGCATAGCGGGGCCATCCGGCGGAACGGATAAAAAACCGGTAGGCCTTGTTTATATAGGGGGAAGCATGTTTGACAAATTTGTAATAAAAAGGTATACTTTCCCAGGTAATAGAGATATGATTAGAGAGAGAACGTGTAATTATTCCTTGTTTTTATTGTTAAAATTGTTGGAGTCAAATAAATGAAAAGAATATTTATTGCGGTTGATGTCGAAGAAGAACTCAAGCGCTATCTTGAAAATTTGATTGGTGAGATAGACAGTCTTAACATTCCGAATATAAGGTTGGTTAAACCAAAAAATATACACATAACATTGAAATTTTTAGGGGAGGTAGAAGATGATAGGGTTAATGAAATAATAGAAGCATTAACAGGAATTGATAAAAGGTTTCAAATGAATGTTTCGAAGATTCTCAATGTGGGGGCATTCCCCAACATAAAAAAACCTCACGTACTATGGCTTGGAATTGACGATGGGAAAGAGCAGTTTTCAAAGATGGCGGATTTCATTGATAATTCATTGAGTATTTACGGTTTTGCAAAAAATAACAGGCCCTTTTCTCCGCATCTCACACTCGGGAGGTTCAAGAAACCGATTTCCAATTTACGTTCTTATGTAGAAAAATTAAATATTCCCGACATTGAATTTGGAATAAATAGAATAACAATTTACGAGAGTAAGTTATTTCAAACGGGACCTGTTTATACAGAGATAAAGCACTTCACCTTAAAGAGGAGGAATAATGGCAAACAAAAAAAGTGATAATAATGAACTAAAGGGAAAGGAAAAGGCAATAGATATAGCCTTGAAGCAAATAGAAAAGGAGTATGGTAAGGGAGCTGTTATGCGTATGGGAGGAGATTCTCCTCTTGATGAGATTGGTGTCATTCCAACAGGCTCCATATCGTTGGATGCAGCACTTGGTATTGGTGGTATTCCAAGGGGAAGAGTAATAGAGATTTACGGAGCGGAATCGTCGGGAAAAACAACGCTTGCACTCCACATGATTGCGGAAGCTCAGAAACTTGGTGGGGTTGCCGTATTCATAGATGCCGAACATGCCCTTGATCCTGTTTATGCAAAAAAGCTGGGAGTTGATATTGATAATTTGTACATATCACAACCGGATACCGGTGAACAAGCTCTGGAAATTGCCGAGACATTAATAAGGAGTGGAGGAATTGATATTGTGGTAATAGATTCGGTTGCTGCCCTTGTACCCAAAGCGGAGATAGAAGGGGAAATGGGTGATTCACATATGGGGTTACAGGCACGACTTATGTCACAGGCATTAAGAAAACTGACTTCTGTTATTAGTAAATCCAACACAGCGGCTGTTTTTATAAATCAGGTACGCTATAAAATCGGTGTCATGTTCGGGAATCCTATGACTACTCCCGGTGGGCTTGCATTGAAATTTCACTCATCTGTCAGATTGGAAGTGAAACGAATCGGCACAATAAAGAAAGGTGATGTCGCTGTTGGGAATAATGTTCTTGTGAAAGTTGTAAAAAATAAAGTTGCACCTCCGTTCAAAGAAGCGAATTTTGATTTATTGTATAATCAGGGTATTTCAAAATACGGTGAGATTCTGGCTCTCGGGACGAATTTTGGGATAATAGACAAATTAGGTACCTGGTATTCCTATAAAGGGGATAAGATGGGGCAAGGAAAGGATAATGCAATGGAATACCTGAGAAACAACCCGGAGGCATTCAATGAAATTGAACATGAGATTAGAGTTAAATTGGGGTTGCTAAAGGATAAAAAAACAGAGAAATGAAATCGGATGACGACATAAAGGGCAGATTGAAATCTGCCCTCTCTTACTGTTATAAAATATTGAATTATAAACCGTATACAGAATTTGAAATAGCCCAAAAGATAGGGAAAAAATTCGGTGATGATGTGGTTGATCAAACATTGGAAAAACTCAAAAAAGCTCGTTTGGTTGATGATAGGCTATATGTAAAGTTGTGGGTGAATAGTAGAATAAATTCGCATCCCGAAGGAATAATCGTGATGAAATACAAATTGAAGCAGAAAGGAATCCCAAATAGTATTGTAGAAGAGTATTTTTCTCTTAATGAAATAGATGAAAAAGAGATGATCAGAAGTGTAATAGAGAAGAAACTGAAACATTACAATGGAGATAAAAATAAAATGTATAAATATCTATTGGGAAGAGGCTTTAATTCGGAAAATATATCATTGATTCTCAAGGATTTTTAGTATCCAGCATTTTTTCTATAAGATTACCTATAATCATTATTAATTGGGGAAAAAAATCCCATATTACATTTCGGACCGGAGTAAGTTGTCTGCGCGCAATGAGTTCGATGACTCCTATTTCCTTATCTTTGTATAAAATCGGTATGTCTATAAAGGAGATTGGTTCTCTTCCGCTGATTTTATTAAAGCGAGTGTCTGCAACAGGATCTTTTACAAAAACAATTTTTTTAAGTTGAAATGCTGTTCCCGGGGTATCTTCGCCTATCAAAAATTCTTTTTTTGGTTTTAATTCTTTCGGGCAATCTCCTAATGTATGAAATAAAACGAGTTTTTCATTTTGAAATAGGAAGGTCTGGGCATATGAAAGATCAACATAATACATAATATCATTCATTATTCGAGCAAAGGCGGTTTTTGGGTCATTCTCGTCAAAATAAGTAGAAATGGCACTCTTTATCAAATTTAAATAGACATTGTAATTTTTTATTAAATTTGCAGTTTTTTCCTCGGAAGTTATATCTCTTATTGTACCTATAATGTATTTTAAATCTCTATGGAATGTAATCTCGATAATTTTATCTTTGTAATCAATTTTCAAACTCTTGTAATTACTTTCGTAAAGTTTCTCGTATACGTTGAAAATTGCAATGCTGTTATTTTTACCGAACAATGTTTCATTATATATACCATCAAGGGAAGAGATTTTGAAAAGGGAAAAGAAGGACCTATTTGCATAGAGGAGTTTACCTTCAATGTCTGTAACAAACAGCGGAATGGAAAGAACGTTACATAGATCTTCCTTTCTGGGATTAAAACCGGGAAATTTTTTATATTTAGTCATACATTGTTTATAATATGAAAAATTCATAATGTCAATGTAAAGCAAGTATATGTTGGTAAATAGGTATGGACATATTAACCGGCAAGAATGAGATTCCGAAACAAGTTCGGAATGACAGCATTAATTGGCTGATAATACCCTAATAAGAGGGAATAATCAATGTATGTTATTCTGAATAATACCCCAAATCAGCTTAGGTTTAATACATCTCGTTTGTCTTCCCGGGGCTTGTGC
>Ga0164318_10002036_pt1 | contig 18540 bp, 15 predicted proteins | sample GuaBasSedimGuay9_FD_113734 | JGI IMG/M metagenome (GOLD analysis project Ga0164318, IMG submission 113734) | Subseafloor sediment microbial communities from Guaymas Basin, Gulf of California, Mexico - Guay9, Core 4571-4, 0-3 cm | ecosystem: Environmental > Aquatic > Marine > Hydrothermal vents... | reverse complement strand
TTTGAAACTAAAATCTTCACTTCTATTAATTCTAATCTACTGATTACTAAATAAATAAAAAAAACAGGCAGCGTATCTGAAGATATACTACCTATTTTTAGTACTTTCCTAATCAATATTTATTCTGGTTCTATAATCTTTTTTTTACCATTTTTAAGTGCTGATTACTTTTATTGATTATGTTTAGTTTGTATCAGCAGCAACGTGTGATCTATCTAATGCACTTGGAATTCCAGCAGGCCATTCCCAAACTTTATCAGCAGCAACATGCGAACCATCTGCCTCCAATGTAACTGACCAACCATCATCAGTTTTTGTAGCAATTGTTAAATCATTTGTACCTGTATCATCAAAATCATAATAATCAGTATCTAATCCTTCAACATAATCTTTGATATCATCCCAGTCTAATGTTTGTGAAGCATCACAAGTAGTTTGAGCACAATATAGTTTTGCTCCATTTTCTACTGATAATGCATCTGCTAAGATGGCATCTTTTTGTGTATTTGTAATAATTGTTCCAACTGCAGGGATACTAAATGCAGCAATGATTCCCATAACTACGATAACGATTAGTAACTCAACTAGAGTTACCCCTTTATTATTTTTTACCATTTTGTTTTTTCCTCCATTTTTATTTTTTTATATTTCTATATATTAATAGTTTTCACTAACTATACGTAATATATCACTTAAACGGCTTTAAGTCAACAAAAAATCCACAATTTATATCATAAAAACGCTTTAGATAGGCTTAATCTTAAATTTGTTGTGTAAATGATAAACTAGGCAACATTACTGCAAGTAACATTACTGTAATAAGCGAAAAGATAAAAACCATCAAAATTGGTTCAATTGCTTTTTTTAGTCTTTCTATTTTAACTTCACTATCTTCATCATAAAAAGCAGATAAGTTTTTAAGCATCATTCCGAGTTCACCAGTTTGTTCTCCAACACTTATCATTCTCGCAAAGACAACATCAACAGCATAATGATTTTCAAAAGCTAAACTCATATACTCCCCAGCATTAACATGTTTTTGTGCCTCTACAATTAAATCTTGATAAATCTTATTTTTAACTGTATCGTAAGTTGTCGCAAGACAATCTTGAAGCGGAACATGATTATTTAACATTTGTGATAATGTTGAAGCAATTCTAGACAAGTTATTCAATTTAGTGATTTCGCCAAGAATAGGGGTTTTTATAGCTAGATAAGCTAAAACCGTCTGGAATCTACTTGATTTCTTTTTTAAAAATTTAAATAACATTATAAACATTGGTACTCCGAAAATTATTTGAAATAGATTTGCTTTGATTAGATTTCCTGAATTAATAAAAAACTGGGTCATTGCCGGCATTTCTACTCCATCCACTGAATCAAACATATCAATAAAGTTAGGCATAACAGCTAACATTAAGAAGACTGCTACCCCAAATCCTACCCCTAAATAGATTGATGGCATCATTAAAGTTGATTTAATCGAAGCTTGTAAACGATATTGCGTTTCAAAATAACTTACGATATTTTTTACTGCTCCCTTTAAGTCTCCCGTTTTTTCACCAACCTCTACCATTGCAACTAAAATATGGGGGAAATCGTTAGGATATTCTCCATATGCATCAGCTAATGTTGATCCACTATTTACTTCATAATATACCCCAAAAAGGATTCTTCGGATATTTTTATTAGTTTGTTGGGTTGCTAAGATTTCTGAGGCTTCATTTAGTTTTACTGAAGCATTTAAGAGCGACGCCAATTGTTTTAAATAAAAGATTAAATCTCTTTGAGAAAGAATTGTCCCAAACGTAATTCGGTTAAATTGTTGAAAAATAGATTTTTGTTGAAAAATCTCAATTGGTTTTAACGATTTTTCTTTTAAAAACTTTTCTACCATTGCCTTAGATGGTGCTTCTAGCATCCCTTTAACAACTTTCCCATCTTTCAGTCTTCTGGCTCGATAACGATAATCATATATTTTCATATCCTACACCTCTAGTCTAAGCTAATTCTCATAACTTCTTCTACTGTCGTAATTCCTTTTTTTACTTTCTCTAAACCAGCTTCAACAAGAATTTTTGTGCCATCTTTTTTAGCTTGTTCTAAAATTTCATATTCGTGCGCATGATTTGAAACCATCTTAACGATTGTTTCATTAAAATCTAAAATCTCAAATACGGCAGTACGACCTTTATAGCCTTTTTGAGCACAAGCTTCACAACCTCTAGCTCGTTTTACTTTATCAATTTGAATATTATGACGTTTAAAGATTGCCTTTTCATCTGCCGTTGGTTCTTCTTCAATACAACATTGTGGACATAATACTCTTACTAATCTTTGGGCAACAACTCCACTAACTGAAGAAGCAACTAAGAAAGCATCAATCCCCATATCAATTAAACGAGTAATCGTTTTTACGGCGCTATTAGTATGGATTGTACTTAATACCAAATGCCCTGTAAGTGACGCTTTAACCGCAATTTCAGCTGTTTCTGTATCACGAATTTCCCCAACCATAATAATGTTAGGGTCTTGACGTAAAATCGATCTTAAAGCGTTTGCGAAGGTAAAATCAAGTTCCGGGTTAACATTAACTTGGTTAACTCCCTCTAACTCAATTTCCACCGGATCTTCAACAGTAATAATATTAACATCATCTGCATTTAGTTGATCTAGCGATGCATATAAGGTAGTTGTTTTCCCACTCCCTGTAGGTCCACTAACTAAAACAATCCCATTAGGTCTAGTAATCAATTTATAAAAGATTTTTCGTTCTTCATCAGTTAATCCTAAACGATCAAGTCCAGCATTATCACGTGATAAATCAAGCACCCGCATAACAGCTTTTTCACCCCGAACTGTTGGAAGCATTGAAATACGAAGGTCAATTGGTCGGCCTTCAATTATCGTTTTAATTCGCCCATCTTGTGGTTTTCTAGTTTCAGTAATATCCATATGAGACATTACTTTAATTCTTGAAATTAATTTTGGTAAAATTACTTTTGGTAAAACTCTTTCAGTTGAAAGAACCCCATCTACACGATATCTTATTCTGAACTCAATATCAGCTGGATCAATATGGATATCTGATGCTTCCATTTTTACAGCTGTTAGTAAAATTTGATTAACTAATTGAATAATTGGTGATTCATTAGAATCTTCAGTGTTTTCATTTAATAATTCTTCGTAAAATTTTTCTGATTCGTTTTTTTCTTCTTTCACTTCGATTCCAAGTGATTTAAGGGTTTTAGAGAACCCATAATATCTAGCAATCGCTGTTTCAATATCGTTTTTTGTAGCAAGCACAGTTTCAACATTCATTCCTGTTCTTAGTCTTACATTTTCAATTGTTGGAAAATCAAGCGGATCGTTAGTTGCGATTACAATCCGACGACCATGAATATTGATTGGCATAATTTTCGCTTTAGTAACGAAATTTTCATCAAGCAACTTCAAAACAGATTCATCAATATATACTAATGAAATGTTTATTCTTTTTATTCCTAATGATTTTTCTAAGGCATCAACAATTTGGGAATCAGTACAATATCCAAAACGGATTAATGCTTCCCCAATTTTTTCCCCTTTTTCTCTTTTGCGTAAAGCTTCGTTTATTTGTTTTTCGGTTACAACACCCTGTTCAAATAAAACGTCACCTAGTCGTTTTTGCACATTTCTAGCCATTTATTACACCCCTTTAAATCTATTTAAGGTTCTAAAATAATTTCTTTAATCGGTGGATAAAATTCAAATAAAATAACTTTATTATAAATAATATATCCGTGAATATCTAATATTTTACGATTTACTTCAATAATCATTCCTTCGTAGCCTGTTTGTAAAATCCCTGGATTATTAGTTGTTTGCGTAATGTAGTCAATTGGTGTTTTGTGGATATCCACAACAATATCATCAATAAAATCTAACCCAATTAATGTTAATTTCACATTTGTATCATCAATTTTAGTTAGTGTGAAATAATATGGTGAATTATTAGGATTGTAAAACGAAAAACTATCTCCTATCACCTGGTTGACAACCGCATTATGACCAAATAAAGGAAAAGTAGTAATATCATAATTAATATAATCAATTACCGGCAAATAATGAACCTCATTAATCGCAAAGTTTGTTCCTAAAACTAGGGCTAACATTCCTTGTGATAAAATCGTCATTTCACTATCGGTAAAATCAGCTCCTAATTCATCTACAACATCATATAACTCCTTACTGTTAACCATGATTTTTGCATTTGGATAAAGACTACTTACATTACTAATCAATGTGTCAACAGACACCCCATCTGGAACAGTTAAATTAATTGATCCAATTTCAGTGTAAGCGAGATTTTCATCAATAATATAATCTTCTAGATGTTTATTTGAAAAAGTTTTCATTAATGACGCATCACTTAATACATCTCTAATTAACTGATCTATATCAAAATTATCAAGGTTTGAATTTCCAATAAGAAAATCCGTACTTTTAATTTCATTTACTACTTCTTGTTGGAGATTTCCTTGATACGTTACTACAAGTTCATTTGTTTGACCGTCATCAATGTAAAAGATTGAAGTATCATAATCAAAATAAAATAATTCTCGATCAAATTCGTAACTATATCCTTGATATGTAAGTTCAAAAACGATAGTATCATCACTAAGCCATCTATCAACTTTTTGAATCATTCGTCCCTCAACTTCATCTTCACTAATACCACCAATATAGACACTCCCTAAAATTGTATCTTCAGGATATGTTCCAAGCTTATAACCCTTTACCATATACCAAAAAACAAAAATAGATGCTGCAGCAATAATAAAAATGATAATAGCATACAAATAAAACCCTAATCTACTATTCCTAAACTGTGAATTCATGTAATCACCCCGACTATTTTTATATTCAAAGTTATTATACAATAAATCGGCTATATTTACAAAATATTATAGATTTTTTTTCCATTTTTGCATAATATTTACAAAATGGATGAAAAGTGGTATAATAAATTACTTAAAATACACAAAATTTCCATAAGTTTTTTGTATAATACCTATGAGAGGAGGTATAGTATGTTACGTAACAATAAAGGTTTTTCCATTGCTGAATTATTAGTAGTTGTCCTTATTTCAAGTCTCATAATTTGGCCATTGACAACTAGCCTAATTAACAATATTCAAATTAACGCTCGTGTTCATGACCGCCGTAGCGCAGCTAGTATTGCTGATGGAACAATGTATGGCTTAGATAAATTAGCTTTTAGTGATTTATTTAACAAGGTAGATGCTGCAAATGATTCCGGAGATTACTATATTGAATTGAATGAAGACACTTGTTCAACATTAGATGCTTCAAGTGATCAATCATTATGTAATGAGATTTTTGCTACTATTTGGAATAATCTTTCCTTAGATGCTGATGAATACCGAGTTTTCATATATGATTATAATCTTCCTCAGTCATCAATTGATAATTTATCAACGAACACATCTATACCTGAAAAAGTTCGCGAAGACATTGCTACAATTACTGCTTCTACTTCACCCAATAATAATTTATTGAGAGTTACCGTTTGGATTGAATATTCAGATGATCCCGTTGAATCCCTTATCTTAAGTGGGTTGTTATTTAATGATTAGTCAAAAGGTGAAAATAGATCAAAAGGGTGTAACTTTATTTGAATTATTGATTTCAATAGTAGTTGGTAGTATTGTAATTTCAATGTTAATGTCTGTTTTAGTGATGAGTATTAAAGCAAAAGCTACTCTTGATATTACTAATACGATGTTAAATGAAAGTTATGTTATTTCAGAAACAATCCAATATAATGTCTTTAATCTTGGTCCTCAACAAATTGAACTAATTGAGGATTCTGCAACAAAAACCGAAGTCCATATTACTCATCTATATGATATAACAACTGATTCTAATAATGTTATTGTAAGAGACTACGGTGATCCTAACCCAATTGTTGATGTTTTAATTTATGATAAGACTAATGAAGAGTTAACCTATAACGGCGTTTTATTGCATAGTGATAATATCAACATCACAACCGGGTCATCAATTGAATTAATTTCAATTGATAGTGATACTTGTGATCTTGCTAATGAGGCTTGTGATGAAGGCATTATTAAATTAACTTTGTTTATAAGCATTGACTTAGCTAATGGTGGAACCGTTAGCCCTAAAGAGTTTATTACAACAATCATCATTTAATTTGATTATAAGCTTAAAAAATGTTATAATACTATATTAAGGATAAAAGAGGTGATTTAATGTTTAAAAAAATTAGAAAGTATTTTCATAATTCTCCACTTAATAATGAACGTGGTAGTTCTTTAAGTGTAGCGCTTATTGTGATTGCGATTTTGTCATTTTCAATGACAACTATTACTGGAGTAAATGTTAATTTAGCTGGGTCAACAACTATGAAACTTGATCAAGTTAATAACGAAAACGTAGCTAAAGGATTAATTAATCAAGCGATTAGTGAATTTGAAGCTTATGTTGATTCAGTTGATGCCCTTGATGATTTTAATGATACTGAAATTCCAAGAATCTTAAACGATTATGGAGTAGTTGTTACCGACGAAACAGATTTTCCTGAAAATGAAGAATTCGGGAGTGATGGCGACCATGAATCAAGAATTTATAGATTTGCTTTCACTTTAAATGATGGTAAAGTAATTTATAAATTTGAATACGTATCTAATGGCGGTACCGCTGTTGAAAACTTAAATCCTTTTGATTTCTCACTTGCTACTAACGAACATTTAATTATGAACAGTGGCTATTATAATGAAATCCAACTTTATGGTGATGAAGTTCAATTAGCTGGGGTTGCTCCATACGTTAGGGATGGTAGTACGACTCAACAAGTTACACCATATTCTTCAAGTAATGGTGGAACATATCCAGTTTTAACTCCGGATGACGCTTCAAAAATTTATGCTACTCATGGCTATACATATTGTGCTTCAACTTCTACTTGTTTTAACCTTCATAGTGGTAGTACTCCAATTGAAATTTTAGAATCACACTATGTAAATGTTACCGGTAGTTCTCTTCCTGATAAAGGAGAATTAGCGAATGAATCAATAAGTGATTTCTTTAGTGACTTTAGTTACGAAGATTACACTGTAGACTTTATTAAAAACGAAGCTCCTACAGCTTCAAGAACAATTACAGACTCAATGACATTAGCTACAGCAGGAGATGTTGTAAGAGCTAACTCAGAACCAATCTCATCTGGCGGACACGGTGGCGGCTGGGGTGGCGGCGGCTGGGGTGGCGGCGGCTGGTGGGGTGGCGGCGGTTCAAACTTGCCTGACACAGCCTTTGTAGACGTTACTAATGACTCTAATATTGATTTTGATGATGGCGTTAATTTAAGAAGATATTCTGCATTTTACGATGGTGATCTAACGATTACTGATGATGTAGATATCAAAGACGGTTATAGTTTATTTGTATATGGTGATTTAACAATCGATAATACTAGTTCTGGATGGTGGGGTAGTTCTATTTCCCTTGATGGAAATATTATTGTTACAGGAAATTTATACTTTACTGGTGATACTGTTGAAGTCGAAGGAACATTCTTTGTTTTCGGAGAAACATATATGCTGTTTAACGAAGGTGAAGGATTAGAAAATTATGCTGATAATGGATTTGCATTATTAAACGGTGATAACATTATTATTGATAGCATGTTTGTAAGCCATACTAGATCAACTAAATCAGATTTACTTACTGTTTTCTTCTATACTGAAGAATCAATTTGGGTTGATGCTGTTAACGGTAGAATTAATCTTCGAGGCGCATTATTTGCTAGAGGGTTAGGAGTTTCTGGAAATCATATCTTTATGAGTGATGAAGCTTCTTCACCAATTAACGGAATTGTTATCAACAGTTATCGTGGTTATATCAATAACTCTGGTTCGGCAATTCCAAGTAATAATGATAGCCGAAATGGTTTCCGAATTAAGCCACTTAATCGTCGTAGCTTCCAAAGAAAATTTGATGATATCCCTACTTTTGATACTTTAATTTCTAATATTGATAATTGGGTATTTGAAACAAGCGAATTCATGTATGAATAAAACAAAAACACCAACAAAATTTGTTGGTGTTTTTTTTATGAAAAATTTTAATGAAACCCTTTAATACACTCTCCAACTACTTCACTAATCGTTGGATGAGCATGAATAATGTTCTTATATTCATTAATATTAATTTTTTTATACATAATTGATGTTACTTCATGAATTAAATCTGATGCGTGAGCCCCAATAATGTGGCACCCGACTAAAAGATCATTCTCATCGACAATCATCTTAATAAATCCTGCCGTTTCATTTGAGCATTCTGCTTTAGCATTTGTTTTAAATAAATATTTATTAGTTCGATAGTTTGTTCCTTCTAATGCTTGTTCCGTCACTCCAACATCTGCAATTTCAGGAAAGCTAAAGACAACGCTTGGTACTAAATTAAAGTTAATAGCCATTTCGTTTCCTAAAATATGACTCACTGCTTTATAGCCATCATATGTCGCTTTGTGAGCTAACATTAGAATTCCAGTTACATCACCAATTGCGTAAATATTTGGAATGTTTGTTTGAAAATTATCATTAACAATAATGCCTTTTTTAGAATACTCTATTCCTAAACTATCTAAAGCTAAATTACCAAAATTAGGTGTTCTGCCAGTACTTAATAAAACATAGTCAGTTTCTACTTCAATAGTTTTTCCTTTACTTTCAATAATTGCGAAATATTTACCATCCCGTTTTTCCACAGCTTTAAAGGCTGATTTTGTATAAATTTTAATTCCTTGGCGCTTATATAAATTACGAGCACGTTTTTTAATATCTTTATCAAGTGGCGGTAAAATTTCAGTTTCGTATTCTACTAACGTTATTTCAGCATTAAAATTATTAAAGATAGTAGCTATTTCACAACCAATTACGCCAGCCCCAACAATTACCATTTTTTTAGGAAAAACATCTAATGATAAAATTCCTGTTGAGTCATGAATAATCTCAAAATCATCACCTTTAAACGGAATTCTTTTTGAAGATGATCCTGTAGCAATAATAATATTTTTAGTTTCTATAATTTTATCATTAACTTTTACTTCGTGTTTAGATACAATTTTTGCTTCTCCTTCAATTAGTTCAACTTTCAACTTTTTTAAAGTTGTTAAAATGTTTCCCACTTGAGAGGCAACTATTTTTTCTTTTCGATCCTTAATTTTGTCATAATCAATTTCATAATTATTTACCTTAATCCCAAAAACATCAAGTTCTTTCATGTTTTTAATACTTAAAGCATTATGATACAGTGCTTTTGTTGGAATACAGCCATAGTTTAAACATGTCCCTCCAACTTTATGTTTTTCAATTAAAACAACATCTAAGCCATGTTCTTTAGCGAAAATCGCAGTATCAAATCCACCAGGTCCTGCCCCAATAATTACTAAATCTCTCATTCTAATAAATCACGATATTTTACAATTGGCTTTCTTGCAGCTCTAGCTTCATCTAAACGTTTAACAACTGTGTTATAAGGCGCTCCTTTAACCAACTCAGGATTAGTTCTTGCTTCTTCTGCGACAGTTTTCATTATTTCAATAAAATTGTCCAAAGTATCTTTGCTTTCAGTTTCTGTAGGTTCAATCATTAATGACTCTTTAAAAACAAGTGGAAAATAAATTGTTGGTGGGTGAACATCATAATCTAGTAAACGTTTTGCAACATCTAGCGTTGTAACGTGTGCTGATTTATCAATTAGACCATCAAAAACAAACTCATGTTTACATAAGCCTTTGATTGGAAGTAAATAATCATCTTTTAATGATTCTTTAACGTAATTCGCATTTAAAACACTTAAGCGTCCAACATCAGAAATATTTTCTTTCCCCATTGTCAAAAGATAAGTATAAGCTTTAATTACTACGCCAATATTTCCATAAAAATGAGAAATTTGACCAATTGCATCACTATTTGAATCTTCAATGATAAACTTATCATTAACTTTTTTAATAACTGGACTAGGTAAATATTTAACTAACTTTTTAACAACACCAACCGGACCACTTCCTGGTCCACCGCCACCATGTGGGGTAGAGAATGTTTTATGTAAGTTAATATGCATAATATCAAAGCCCATATCTCCAGGGCGAGCAATTCCTAAAATTGGATTTAAATTAGCTCCATCATAATATAACAATCCGCCGGCATCGTGAACTAAGCTAGCAATTTCTAAAATATCTTTTTCAAACATTCCAATAGTATTTGGATTAGTTAGCATAATTCCGGCAATAGAATCATCTAACATTGCTTTTAAACTGTCCATATTGATAGTCCCATCACTATTAGATTTTACTTCAATTGTGTCAAAACCAGCTACTACTGCGCTTGCCGGGTTTGTTCCGTGAGCACTATCTGGGATAATAATTGTATTTCTTTTAAAATCTTGACGATCTTGATGATATTTTTTCATAATCATTAAACCAGTTAATTCCCCATGTGCTCCAGCATATGGGTTTAACGTGTAAGTATCAAGTCCGCTTAATTCACTTAACATCTTTTGTGTTTCGTAATAAATTTCTAAAATCCCTTGTAAAGACTCTAATGGTTGATAAGGATGCAAGTTAAACCCTGGCATGTTTGCAGTATCTTGATTTATTTTCGGATTATATTTCATAGTACATGATCCAAGAGGATAGAACCCTTTTTCAACACCGAAGTTTTTAAACGAAAGATTAGTATAATGTCTAACAACCTCAAGTTCACTTACTTCTGGTAATAAAGCATCACTATCTCTTAATAAGTTATTTGGTAAACGATAATTTTTAAATTCGCTTTTTGGTAATGAGAATGCTGTTCTTCCTTCTTTAGAAAGTTCGAAGATCAATTTATCGTAAAACATTATAATGCCCCCAATATACTGACTAATTTGTCAATTTCTTTTTTAGTTCTTTTTTCAGTAGCACTGAATAACAGCATTTGTTTTTTTGATTCATCATATTTACCAAGCGATAAAGGACCTAAAATTCCTTCTTTATATAGTTCGTTATTAATAACTTCAGGATCTAATGTTGTTTCAATTAAACAATCTTTAAAGAAATCATGATCATATACTTTACTAAATTTTGGTAATTTAGTTATTTCTTCATATAAATAGTGGGTTGCATTAACCGAATTAATTTGTGCTTCTTTAATACCTTGTTTTCCCATAATGGCAGTATAAACTGTTACAAACAACGCAATTAAACTTTGGTTTGAACAAATATTAGAATTAGCTTTTTCTCTTCTTATATGTTGTTCTCTTGCTTGAAGGGTTAAAACATAAGCACGTTTTCCTTCAGTGTCTTCTGTTACACCACAAATTCTTCCTGGAAGTTTACGCATTAACTTCTTAGTTGTGGCCATGTAGCCAATATATGGGCCACCAAAAGATAAAGGGATTCCTAAAGTTTGACCATCACCTACTGCAATATCAACTCCATATTTTGCGGGTGTTTTTAAAATACTTAAAGCGGAAATATCATGGTTCATAATAAATAACCCTTTTGTTTCATCTAAAATACTACGGTACATTGAATAATCTTCAACAATTCCGTAAAAATTTGGGTTTTGAACGATAATTCCCGCGTATTCTTGGGAATTTTTGGCTTTAAAATCTTCTACACTTGTAATCCCATTATCTTCTTCAATAAAGTCAACTGTTAATCCTTTATATAAAGCATATGTCTCTACTACTTTAATAATATTTGGGTTGACTGTTTTAGAAATTAAAATTTTATTTCTTTTTCTAACATGTGTTGCCATAAACATTGCCTCAGCTGTAGCTGTTGCACCATCGTACATTGATGCATTAGATACATGCATTCCAGTTAACTCACAAATGATACTTTGATACTCGAAAATATATTGCAGTGTCCCTTGTGAAATTTCTGGTTGGTATGGAGTATAGGCAGTCAAAAATTCTTGTCTTTGAATAATGTGATTAATTACTGAAGGGGTGTAATGGTCATACGCTCCAGCGCCAACAAAAGGTGTTAATATTTTGTTTTTAGCAGCTAATTCAGCAAATCTTTGATGGATTTCTAGTTCACTATGTGAAGCTGGTAAATCCACTTCTCTTCCTAGTAATTCGCTAGGAATTTCACTAAACAAATCATCTAAACTGTTTATCCCAATTACCTCGAGCATTTGCTTAATGTCTTCTTCAGTATGAGGTAAATATTTAAACATTCGTAATCACTCCTATTCGCAGATTTCTTTATATTCGCTAGCGTTTAATAATTTATTTAATTCTGTTTTATCTTCAAGTTCTACTTTAATAATCCAATTTTCATATGGATCTTCATTTATAAGTTCTGGATTATCTTCTAAGTCATCATTAACTAACACAATAATCCCGGTTACTGGACTAAGCACATCTGATGCTGCTTTTACAGATTCAATAGCTGAAAATTCTTCTCCAGCTGTCACTTGATCCTCTTCTTCTGGTAATTCAACAAAAACGATTTCTCCTAAACTGTCTTGTGCATAATCTGTAATTCCTACATATGCAAATTCATCTTCTACTTTTACCCATTCGTGAGTATTTGTGTAATATAATCCTTCTACAATTTTGCTCATTAATTTTTCCTCCTTTTAATCTCTTTCTTAGTTTTTATAACTTTTTTTATAAAATTTCTTATTTCTTACAATTACTTTTTTTCTTTTGCCACGGACATCCACAGATAATTCTGTCTTTAGTTTATCATATGGTCGATCGATCATTGCCATTGCGACAGTTTTATTTGTACTAGGTGATTTATATCCTGTAGTAACCTCACCAACTTGTAAGTCTTCATGATAAACCTTGTAGCCATGTCTAATAATTCCTTTATCTAACATTTCAAGTCCAACAATACGACGTTTAGTTTTTTCAGCTTTTTGTTTTACTAAAACATCTTTTCCGATAAAATCTCCAGCCTCTAACTTAACAGCAAATGATAAGCCCGCTTCTAGTGGAGTAATATCTTTTGAAAGTTCATTTCCGTAAAGTGGAAGTGCAACTTCAAAACGTAATGTATCACGACATCCAAGTCCACATGGTGCAACATTATCTTTTCCAGCTTCTAGGATTTCATCCCATACTTTAACGATATCTTGATGATCTCCATAAATTTCAAAACCATCTTCTCCGGTATAGCCAGTTCTTGAAACTAAAAAATCTTTACCATTTATTTTCATATAACGGAATGTAAAGAATTTTAATTGGGTTAAATCATAATCTGCCATTGGATTAAGAATTTCTTCTGCAAGAGGCCCTTGTAGTGCCACTTCTGAAATTTTTGATGATTCATTTGTTAATGTACAATCAAAAGTATTATTTTTAGTTGCCCAAGCAAAGTCCTTTTCAATATTCGAAGCATTAACAATCATAATAAATGATTCTCTATTAATTTTGTAAACTAATAAATCGTCAACTACTCCACCATCAGGATAGCACATCATTCCGTATAATACTTGATTTTCATTTTGGGATAAAACATCATTTGTAAAAATATGATCAACAAATTTTTCCGCTTCTTTTCCTTTAACGTAAAATTCTCCCATATGAGAGACATCAAACATTCCTGCTTTTTCCCTAACATAGTTGTGTTCTTCTGTGATTGAAGTGTAAACTATTGGCATTAGGAATCCCGCAAAATCTACCATTTTAGCATTTCTTAAAACATGTGAATCATAAAGCACTGTTTTTTCCATAATCAATCTCCTTCAAATTGTTTTCTAGCTTGATATGAACTTCTAACTAAAGGTCCACTAGCTGTATATCTAAAGCCTTTTTCAATACCTTTTTTCTTATATAAATCAAATGTTTCTAAACTAACGTATTCTTTAACCTCGGCATGTTTCATTGATGGTCTTAAATATTGGCCAATTGTAATAATATCACAGCCAACATCTCTTAAATCATCCATTAAGGCGAGAACTTCTTCAACAGTTTCGCCAATCCCGACCATGATTCCTGATTTTGTTAAAATGTGAGGATTAATCGCTTTTGCTGTTTTTAAAACGTTTAAACTTCTTTCATATTTTGCCCGGTCTCTAAACCCGGGATATAATCTTTTAATTGTTTCTAAATTATGATTAATTACATCTGGACCAGCATCTACAACCTTTTTTAAAGACTCGTAATCCCCCATAAAATCAGGGATTAAAACTTCGATTGTCGTTTGTGGTCGTTCTTTTCTAACTAATTCAATACATTTTACAAACTGATCAGACCCATAATCTTTTAAATCATCTCTAGTAACTGAAGTGATAACTAAATGTGATAAATCCATAACATTGACAGCTTTTAAAATATTGTCTGGTTCTTCTGGATCAACTTTTAATGGCCTGGCATTTGTTACATCACAAAATGCACAATTTCTCGTACAATGATTTCCTAAAATCATAAAAGTAGCCGTTTTATTTGAAAAACATTCTAATTGATTAGGGCAATTTGCTTCTTGACAAACAGAATAAAGGTTGTGTTGCTTTAACAAGTCCCTAATTTTCTTAGTTTCATGATTTAAATTTTTCATATCTATTTTAAGATAACTTGGTTTACTTAAACGATTTCTTTGTCTTTTTCCAAAAAACAATTCTAAAAACTCGCTTGTTTGTAATTTGTAAATATAATACATTACTCGGTTTTTCTTTAAAACTTCTATAAAATGCTTATAGTCATATTCAACACCTTTAAAAGCGTTTTCAAACTGTTCGATTTTTTTGAGACTAAAATAGTCTCCAGTTATTTTTAAATCTTTTACGATTTTATTTTTTATTTTTACATTAACAGTAATATTTCCAGCATCAAATTTAATCTTTTTACTAATTTCATAATGAGGATTTTTCCCATAATTCCACTCATTTGTGTAAAATTTTTGACTATATTGATTAATCTTTTCCAACTCCAATGTTTGATAGTCAATCCAAGAAGAAGAAATTTCTTTTACTAAATAATCATAAAACTCATCAATTGTCATCTCTAATAAATCACCAATATTAACAACTCGGGATTTAACACTACTAACTCCATGTTTTGTTAGTTTTGATTTATCTGGCGTTAGGCAATTCAACATTTTGTCGAAATCAGTCTTAAATAAGATTGTTCCATGCATTACCATACGGTCTTTGTAAATGTATTCTGCGTTTCCACTAAATTTCTTGCCATCAACTAAAATATCGTTTCTGCCAGTAAATTTTGCATCAAGACCAAGCTTTTTAATTGCATCAACAATTTTATTAACGTGTCCCCTAAAAATGTCTGAATGATTCTTATTACTCGTTATAAAAGAAAACTGTAAACAGTTTGGATCAGTATAAACTGCGCCTCCCCCACTATTTCTTCTTACAACTTCGATACCGTTATCTTCAACAAATTTATTGTCTATTTCAACATCGGTAATTTGGTGTCTCCCAATCATTACAGTTGGAACTACGCTCCACAATAAAAAAATATCACCTTTATAGTCATAATCCTTTATTAAATATTCCTCTAATCCGAAATAAAATCCACAGTGATTATTCTTATTTATTTTTGTATCTATGTAAAGCATTTCATCACCATCTTTCTACAACATAATGATACCATAATTTTACTAAAATCCAAGAAAAAATCGCAAAAAAAAAGCAAGAAAATCTTACTTTTTATCGTTATTTAAATTGATCTTTAAATTCACTTAGAAAACGCATTCTTACTTGACGATGTTCTGGAACAATTATTTTCTTTTTAGTTTGTGGATTAACGGCTTCTTTAGCAGGCATAACGATTGTTACCATTTTTCCTAAACCCGTTAATTCAATCTCTTCACCTTTGATTAATTGTTCAATAATAACCTTGCTAAATGCTGTTAAGAATTTATTACTCTTATTCTTACTAATTTCTCCCGATGCAGAAATTAATTCGATAAAATCAGCTTTAGTTTTTGTAACTGTTTTAACCTTTGTAATTTTTGGTGGGGAAACAACTTCCTTTTTCTTTTCTACAGGCTGTGGTTTTTCGACTATTTTTTCCTCTTTAATTATAACTTCTTCTTTAATATTTTTTTGAGGTTCTTCAACTTTCTGTTCTTTTGGTTGTTCTCCTTTAACAGTCACTACTATTTCTTCTTTTAATTCTTCAACTTTCTCTTTTTTTGGTTCTTTTTTTGCTTCTTCAATAATTTCTTTTAACTCTGATTTTTCTTCCGTATTTTCTTTACTTTCCAAGGCTTTAGAAGCAGTTTCTTCTTGACGCATTGATTGTTCGAGTTTCTTTCTAGCAAAAAATGACAGTTTAGAATCTCGAATTCTCTTTTCTAAATCTGATTTAACAGTTGGTTTTTCCTCTGTAATTTCCTCTTCTTCATTTTCCGATGAGGACATTTCGGTATATCTAGATTTTTTAGTTTTTATAATGTCACTATAAATCTTAGTTTGTGAAAAAGAAACTTCTTGATTCTTTTTCAAACTTTGTCGATATTCGTGAACATCCATTAATTTAGATTCTTTTTCTAAAATAATATCTGCAATACGTGCAATAATTAAAGAGACAACAAATAAAACTGTTAATGTTATCAAAATCGGACTATAGTCGCTTTCTAATTTACCATTAACAACGGCTACCGAATTATTGATTATTGCGATTGAGAATGCGATAAGAAAAAAAGCAAAAGCTCCGATAGAAACTAATACTGAAATATTTCTTAATTTAGATAAAATTAATTGTGTTTTTGTCATGACATCACCCCTAGTCATATTTATTTTATACTATTTATTGGTAAAAAACAAAATAAATTACGATTTCATTAAAAAAATTGTAAGATATTAAAAATTTAAATGTTATAATTCATTTAGAAAGGTGGTTCTATTATGTTTGTTTATAGTAAAAATTACGATAACATGAAAGAAGATTTACAAAACGAGCTCAGTATTCTTAAACAATATGGATACACAATCACTACTGAAAAAGCTTTAATAGTAGCTGACTTAGCAATTGATAAAATAACTATTAAACATCAAGAAAAGGCTTCTAATAGGCTGATTTTTACTACCGGGCTTCATGGAATAGAAGGTTATGTTGGTCATGCATGTTTAAAAACTTTTTTTAGAGACTTACTTCCTAGTTTAAAACCAAATACTGAAATTGTAATCTATCATGGTGTAAATCCTTTCGGAATGAAAAATTTTAGAAGAACTAATGAAAATAATATTGATTTAAATCGGAACTTTACTAAAAATAACTTTCAAAACACTAACGAAGGCTATGATCTTTTAAAAGCTTTTTTTACACCAAAAAGATACCGTAATAAAATCACTGCAAATTTAGGGTATTATACAACCTTAATTAGCCTTGTTAAACAACACGGTGTTGCCGCCTTAAAAGATGCTACTTTGCGAGGCCAAAAAATATTAAAAGAAGGGCTATATTATAGTGGAGATACTATTCAACCTTCTACAGCATATATATTATCTGAATTAAATAATAATACATTTAAAGAAATTGATAATGTTGTATGGATTGATTTACATACGGGCTATGGTCCTCGTTACCAAATGAGCATTGTAAATTCTAAATACGAAAAGACTTCTACAAAAGAGATGATTAACCAGCTCGATTACCCTTTGATTTTAGGAATGAATGTTGAAGATTTCTATGAAATAGATGGCGATATGTTAGAAAAAATATATGATATCTACCATAAGCAAAATGCGGATTGTAGTTTATTTGCAACATGTTTCGAATTTGGAACAATCGGTAAATCATTACTCAATACCGTTTCTAGCTTAAAGGCAATGGTTTTTGAAAATAGTGCGTATTTTGAAAATCAAACCCAAAATTTTAATAAATACGCTTTGAAATTAATTAAAGAACAGTTTCTTCCCAGTGCTGAAAAATGGCGTATTAAGGCTGAAAAAGACTTTCTTAAAGCAATGCAAGGAATTATTACTTATAAAAAATTATAAAACTCATTTCTCCAGAAATGAGTTTTTTTGTTCATATAATATAGCTTTTAAAGTTATTTCCCTTAGCATATTGACGATATAATAAAATCGTTTTCTCTAATTCTTTAGTTAAAGAATTAGGGCCATTAAAAGAAATAATAAATAATAATATTTTCGTTGTTTTTGAAGTGATCATTGTTCTTTCTGTATCACTTGTTGTTGATCCAAATGGTCCTTTATCATCTTCGTAAAGAGGAATATTCTCAATATTAATTTTACCTCTTCCTATCCCGTAAAATTCATCCCTACTATTTCCTAACCTAATTAAGACATCTCCAGTTATTTTCTCGTAATCTAAAACAGCAACAGACTTTTTAGTTATAATTGAAACAATATTACCAAGGTCAACAACGTTATTGATCCGATACAGTTTATTCCCTTTAGCAAGTCTTCGATATAGTGACTCTACAGCTAAACGATACCTACTTGGATCTTTTCCATATTGTTTATACGCATTTCTACCATCAATAATTGATTCCAACTTTATTACGTCTTTAATATC